>TARA_R110002167_G_scaffold348970_1_pt1 | contig 29317 bp, 31 predicted proteins | sample TARA_R110002167 | Tara Oceans TARA_R110002167 (sample SAMEA4398238) | marine metagenome | biome: Polar Biome; feature: [MES] marine water layer (ENVO:01000295) within the mesopelagic zone...; material: water (ENVO:00002006), including particulate matter (ENVO:01000060) such...
GTTATATGCAAAGGAGTTATGCGCATGAATATCAATGCAACATTTATCGGTGAGCTAGTATTTTATTCTATGTTTATCGTTGGTGCTTTAAGTTATTACTTAGGTAAACGTAAAACAACCACACCCAAAATAGCTACATTAATTGGTGTTTTGTTGTGTATAACACCACCACTGAATATTGCCTATTTAATTGTTTTAATGTTGAAAAATGATGTTGTATCAAATTCAAACATTGAAACTTCAGTGTAATCTGCATATAACAAGGCGTGCAAACGGACACGCAACAGTTGGCCATCGCTTCGCGATTATAGCCAACCATTACTTAGCCGCTTAACGCGGCGTTAGCTATGAGTCAGTTGCCTTATAACCTATGATCATAAACAGTTTTTATCGATCACGAAACAATCTAAATAATACCAACAACTTAGTCGATGTTTTTGGTAAAATAATGGCATGACTGATGAGAACCAACCATTGCCGGATGATCCGGTTAAGCTCAAGCAAATCATTGCTCAATTGCAGGCGAGAAACCTGTTTTTGGAGGAGCAGTTTCGCCTTGCCCAACAGCAACGCTTTGGCGTGAGTAGTGAAGGACATCCAGCGCAAGGCGACTTATTTAACGAAGCTGAGGCCGAGCTTGATGTCGTTGAAGATGAGATTGAACCGCCTCTTGTCAATGCTAAGAAAAAGCCTACCCGTAAAAAGCTTCCAGCCGATTTACCTCGTGAAACCATTGTTCATGACATTGAAGATAAAGCCTGTGCATGTTGTGGTAATGAATTGCATCACATGGGTAATGAGCGCAGCGAAAAGCTGGAATTCATTCCAGCCCAAGTCAAAGTAATTGAACATGTACGTTTAAAGTACAGTTGCCGCCAGTGTGAAAAAGAAGGCACATCAACGCAGGTAAAAATAGCTCCCGTACCACCAAGTCCAATACCTAAAGGCTTTGCAACAGCAACGCTACTGAGCCAAATCATCACCAGTAAGTATCAGTATGCGCTACCACTTTATCGTCAAGAAAGCCTGTTTAAGTAATATGGCATTGCGCTGAGCCGTAAAACCATGGCCGATTGGATGATGAAAAGTGCGGATTTATTTATGCCGCTTTATGCGCGATTACAAGAGGTATTACTACAACAAAGTGTTATTCAAGCTGATGAAACCACACTGAAAGTTATTGCTGAAGATAAGGTCAAAAGTTACATGTGGCTTTATTGCACAGGAACCGACTCACCAAACATCGGTGACATTCCGAACATTGTTTTGTACGACTATCAAGCTGGTAGGGCTGGGCAGTGTGCGGTGGATTATCTTGATGGTTTTACGGGTTATCTGCAAGTTGATGGCTATGCGGGTTATGAAAAAACATCGGCGAAATTAGTGGGTTGCTGGGCGCACGCACGTCGAAAATTTAAAGAAGCACAAACGGCGTAGCCCAAAGGTAAAAAGGGCAAGGCAGACATGGCCTTAAGCATGATACAAAAACTCTATCGAATAGAAATTAGTCTTAAAGATAAAAGCGTGGAAGAAAAACATCAGCTTCGCCAGGAAAAAGCCAAACCGTTATTGGCACAATTTTACCAATGGCTAGTCAAAGCGAATGTAGTGTGAGCTTACGGCAGCATAGCGTGACATCGTGGATTTATAGGCACAGCTTGACCTAGGCGATTAAGCCTAAGTCACTTTTTTTCGATGGTTTTGTCTAGGTTATTGAACTTTTAGCGCGGTAATTCCAGGGTAAATAATTTTCAGGATGTGCTTTTACTTGCTCACTTTCACGTTGTAAGGTGGTGAAGTAGTCAAAAACATTAATACCTGCCTCACTTCCCGTCGCGATGACCGAAGTAATCACATCGCCAATCGTTGCACCCAGTAAGGTTTTGTGGAACATCGCGTTTTTTCTGTCTCTCACGATAATTTTGAGCATCGCTTCAATGCGATTATTGTCGATTTGTACATCTTCGGTATTGCAGAAGTGGCTCAGTCCGGTGTAGTGTTTGATAAAATAACGAATTGCTTTGCCTAAGCCACTGTTTTCTTCAACGCTTTCGTTGGCTAAATGGGTTTTCCCCACAATTTTATTTCTGCCATAATAGGCGCTGAGTGCTGCTGATGATAAGCAAGTCTTGCGCTAGGGGATAATTTTTCTGCTTTGGTATACTCATCATTGACCCATATCTCACCATAACGGTTGAGTACATGCTCAACTTCGTCAGGAAAGTGGTTGATAATATCAACAAATTGTCGTCTGGCGTGACTATTACACAGTGACATAGTCACATCACGCCCCGTAGGGCGATTGCTCGCTAGCGCATCACTCATAATAAGTGGTTTGGCGCATGCGTGACTACGTTTGTGCAAAATGCTGTCAATGAATTCACCCGCGTGCCCAATGTTCGTTTCAAACAAAACAATATGGTGATTATCAGCCATAGTGGCGATAACACCTGAGGTATAAACGCCAGTACGTGTGCGAATCTTATCACTGTTACGGGCTTTTTTCTCTACCGGTTTCGCGTCAATAATACGGTGAGTCGTATCATCTAAATAGTAATGTTTGGCATCCGCCGCTAAATTGAAGAGCCATTGGTACACAGGATAAATATCATTACAAACCAGCTCGACTTGGTCAAAGACTGTTGAGGCGGTGATTTTGACCCCCAGTAACTTTTGAATACTGCTTTGGCGATAAAAAGGTAGCCCTGCAAAGTATTTGTAAATCGCCATGAGTGAACGCGCGGAATAACCATACTTTTGACTAACGCTACCATCGGTTAATACATTAGTTGGTAATGATGCAGTAAAATATGCGCCACAGGTATTACAACGAAGGCGCTCCATCACATGCTGCTCGGGTTTAAACGGGCTTTGCCCGGTGATACGCAGCAAACTACCTGGCTCGGTTTTATACACCTTGCCAGTTAAACACTCAACACAGGTATCGCCTTTTTTTATGTCGACTAGCGAGTGAACGATAACGGTGGGTTTAACGGGAGTGAAGCCTTCTTCTTCATCGTTTTTACGCTTTTTGTTTTTCTTGTTTGATGATGGTTTAGCTTTTTTGAGCACAGTGCCTAACTTTTCAGACGACTTTTCAATACCCAATAATTTTCGCAGTTTATGTACGGTAACATCGTGGTTCGCTAAGCGATTTTGCGTGGTCGCTAAGGTCACCAGCGCATCAAGCAGTAACTGATAGTCCTCGGGACTCAACGCGAGGTTGTTTTCTTTGGCTTCACTGACGCGCTCTATTAATGCTTCAAGTGCTTTGCCATCAATGTCGGTAAAAGGTTTACTCACAATACATCCTGAATGTTAGTGGGGTGCAGGTTAATTTGACGGGCATTATGATCCGATAAACTGAAAAATCAAGCGATAATGTCAGTATTTTTTCCATTAAAATAGATCAGGTTTTTCCCATGATGGATCGTTATTGATCAACAATTGCCGTAACTGTTTTGCGATGAGCGGTTCAAGGTTGTTGTTTGAACACGGCCATGATGTAAACTTACCTTTAGATAAACGCTTGATCATGAGCCAAAAGCCAGTGCCATCATAGGATAAGGCACGCACCATGGTTTTATTGCGATTGATAAAAACAAACACCGTGCCCGAGCGAGGGTTAACCGATAATTTTTGGCGGCAAACAGCGGCTAAGCCATCAATGCCTTGGCGAAAATCTGCGGGTGCAATAGCGACTAATATGTGGGTGTCAGCGGTGAGGTGGATCATGATTTCATCGTACTAATGAATGAGATGAGCATATCACCATTAACAGCACCCGATAAATTCATCTGATCACCACTGGCAAAGCACAGTTCAACCTTTACAGACGGCAGTGTTGGAGGGCTTGAAATAGGTAGATGAACAAATTGCGGCTTTGTCTCGGTGGGCGCAGCACTGTTTCGCCATTGCTTGAGCTGACTGCCACTGATCCTTAGTGCAGATATTATTTGGCTAGAGGAATAATGATTGAGTAATGCAACGGCTTGTTCACGCAATGCGGTAGGTGTTGGCACTTGACGGCCATTTCGGTTGTTACGCCAGTGTTCAAAGGCAGTAACGACGGTTGGTAGTTGATCTTGGTTTGGCATGAATGCATCCTAGTGATGAAGATTGCGCTCATTAAATCAGATCATAAAGTGGAAGTTGAGCTAGGCTGCCGTAAGCTCACGTCCAAAGGGATAAAGAGCTTGATTGAGTACTTTTTGAATCCAAAGCCTCGCTAGTCGGAGCTTTATACAGTTCAAGCTATAATGATTTATGTAGCCGCATAAAGGAATATACCGTGGCAATTAATCACGTAATAATTCACGAAGTAAAACGAGATGAAGATGGCGGTCGAGTTGATGAAAACTTGCGTGCAGAAAGAAATAAAGCATATGCTGTAATTTGCACTACGGGCATAGTGAATATGCGAACACTTGTAGCGAGCCAAGTTCCTATTGTGCGATAAGCCAAATTGTTTATTATCAGATTTGGCTTGAATTCCCGAATTCGTATCATACGTTTTTCGGTATCTTTTACCCATATATATCAAGCTCAATATCCGTTAAAGGTTGCGAGCAACATGTTAAAATTTCACCATCACCGACAAAAGCAAGCGGCTCTACAGTATATTGAACTTCACCTTTAATGAGTTTACATCGGCAAGCCCCACAATATCCATCTCGACAATGGTAGTGGCTTTCAATACCTTCTCTTTCTAAAGTCTTAAGTATATTGTTGTCTTCTTTTTTGAGGAACGATATTTCTCGCTCCTCAACAATTATTTTGAGTGACATTATTACAAGTCAAAATCATCAAAGTCATCCGCGTCAACGGTTGAATCTACTTGACCAACTAGGTAGCTTGATATCTCAGTTTCTTGTGGCGCAACTTGAACATTGTCACTGACTAAATAAGCATTCATCCAGGGTAATGGGTTACTTTTGATATTAAATGGTGCATCAAAACCGATTGAGGTAAGCCGTTGATTTGAAATATATTCAATGTATTGGTTCAATATTTCAGCATTTAATCCTATCATTGAGCCATCTTTAAATAGGTACTGTGCCCATTCTTTTTCTTGTTCAACAACATCTAAGAATATTTGCAAGCCAGCTTCGCGCATATCTTTGCTAACTTCTGCCATTTCAGGGTCGTCTTTGCCTGACATCCAAAGGTTTAAAATATGCTGAGTACCGGTTAAGTGAAGTGCTTCATCGCGGGCAATGAGTTTAATTATTTTAGCATTACCTTCTAATAATTCACGCTCAGCAAAAGCAAACGAGCAAGCAAAACTAACGTAGAAACGAATTGCTTCAAGTGCGTTCACAGAACAAACGGCTAAGTATAAACGCTCTTTTAGTTTTCTTGTGCTAACTTCAACTGTTTTACCTTCTACATCATAAGTTCCTTCACCTTGAGATTGTAATAATTGAGTAGTGATAATTACGTCATCAAAATACTTCGCGATACTTGTAGCACGTTTTAAAATGGCAGGGTTAACAATTATATCGTCAAATACTTCGCCCGGTTCGGTAAATAAATTACGCAAAATATGCGTGTAAGAACGAGAATGAATGGTTTCGCTAAATGCCCATGTTTCTACCCATGTTTCAACTTCTGGCAATGAAACGAGCGGTAATAAAACGGCATTAACAGAGCGCGCTGCCATTGAATCAAGTAGTGTTTGATACTTTAAGTTTGAAATGAAGATATGCTTTTCAGAATCAGTTAAGCTTTGCCAATCAGCGCGATCTTTAGATACATCAATTTCTTCAGGTCGCCAAAAAAACGACAATTGTTTTTCTATTAGTTTTTCAAAAGCCATATAGCGCTGTTGATCATAGCGCGAAACATTAACACTATTACCTAAGAACATAGGCTCTAGCAAAGCATTGTTGGGCGTTTGGTTAAACGTGGTGTACGTCATTAGTTGTCATTCCTTAAGTTATTGCCAATATTCTATCTTTAAAGAGGTTATAAAGAGAGTAAAGAGGCAATAAAGAACCCAGTAAAACTACTGGATTCATTTTGTTGTTTTGGTTGTATTAATTATATTAGTTGTATTAACTCTACTGTTCTAAACTGTGATAATAAATACTATATTTTACAAGCACCGCCAGCGCAGTCGTCATCTTCTATTTCCACGTCATCACTCGCGCCATCACGCGTGTTATGGTAATACATGGTTTTAATACCAAGCTTATAAGCGGTTAAAATATCTTTTAGAATTTGTTTTACGGGTACCTTTCCACCAGTAAACTTAGCAGGATCATAATTTGTATTGGCAGAAATAGTTTGATCGACAAATTTTTGCATAATACCAACAAGCTCTAAATAACCTTCATTACTTGGAATGTTCCAAAGTAGCTCGTAGTTGTTTTTAAGTCTTTGATATTCAGGAACTACTTGTTTTAGTACACCATCTTTACTGGCTTTTACACTAATTAAACCACGTGGTGGCTCTATGCCATTTGTTGCATTTGATATTTGAGATGAGGTTTCTGATGGCATTAAGGCTGAAACAGTCGAGTTACGCACACCATACTTTTGAATACTTGTGCGTAACGATTCCCAGTCTAAATGTAATGGTTCACCAGTAATATCATCGATAGTCTTTTTATAGGTATCAATAGGTAGAATGCCCTGAGAAAGCCGAGTTTCATCAAATTTAGGACAAGCACCTTTTTCTTTTGCTAATGAATTGGTGGCTTTTAATAAATAATATTGAATAGCCTCAAACGTTTTATGCGTTAAATTATTTGCGCTACCGTTTGAGTAATACAAACCATTTTTTGCTAAATAATATGCATAATTAATGACACCTATACCTAAAGTTCGGCGTGCTAAGCTAGCATTTCGAGCAGCAGGAATAGGGTAGTCTTGATAATCAAGTAAACTATCCAGTGCACGTACCGCTAAATCAGCCAAATCTTCTAATTCATCAAGCGATTCTATCGCCCCTAAGTTAAATGCAGACAATGTACAGAGTGCTATTTCGCCATTTTCATCATTAACGTCACTCATTGGCTTCGTTGGTAAGGCTATTTCTAAACACAAGTTACTTTGGCGAATAGGGGCTTTACTTGGGTCAAATGGGCTATGGGTATTACAGTGATCAACATTTTGTAAATATATACGACCCGTGCTAGCACGCTCTTGCGCAAATAAAGTAAACAACTCTATAGCTTTGATGCGTTTTTTACGAATTGATTCATCATTTTCATATTGAACGTAAAGCTGCTCAAATTTATCTTGATCTTCAAAAAAAGCATCATAAAGACCTGGAACATCACTTGGGCTAAAGAGGGTAATATGACCACCCTTGATCAGGCGCTGATACATAACTTTGTTAAATTGCACACCGTAATCTAAATGACGAACGCGATTCTCTTCAACACCACGGTTGTTTTTAAGCACGAGTAAACTTTCTACTTCTAAATGCCAAAGCGGGTAGAACAGGGTAGCTGCGCCGCCACGAACACCGCCTTGTGAACAGCTTTTAACCGCTGTTTGAAAGTGTTTGTAAAAAGGAATACAACCGGTATGAAATGCTTCACCATTACGAATTGCACTCCCTAAAGCACGAATACGTCCGGCATTCACACCAATGCCTGCACGTTGTGAAACATATTTAACAATGGCACTAGAAGCGGCATTGATAGAGTCTAACGAATCATCACATTCAATTAATACACAAGATGAAAATTGACGAGTAGGTGTACGAACACCGGCCATAATAGGCGTAGGTAATGAAATCTTAAACGTTGATATCGCGTGATAGAAACCTTCTACATAACTTAATCGCGTCTCTTTTGGGTATTTAGCAAACAAACATGCGGCGACTAAAATATATAAAAACTGTGCACTTTCATAAATGTCACCATTTACACGGTTTTGTACCAGATATTTTCCTTCAAGCTGCTTAACAGCGGCATAACTAAAGTTTAGATCACGACTATGATCTAAAAACAGCGACATATGCTCAAAATCACTTTCATCATAATCAACTAATAGGTGTTGATCATACTTTCCAGATTCAACCATTTTAACAACATGATCATATAACTTTGGTGGTTCAAATTGGCCATAGGCTTTTTTACGCAGGTGAAATACGGCAAGTCTGGCAGCTAAATACTGATAATCAGGTGTTTCTTCTGATATTAAATCAGCAGCAGCTTTAATGATGGTTTCATGAATGTCTGCCGTTTTAATACCATCATAAAATTGAATATGTGATTTTAATTCAACTTGAGAAACCGAAACTTGCTCAAGATTTGCAGCAGCCCAAGCAATAACACGGTGAATTTTTTCTAAATCGATGGGTTCTTTTTCGCCATTGCGCTTGGTAACAAAAAGTTTATTATTCATGAAAGACCTGTGGTGTAAATTGTTATTATTTTCTTCAGCGTTGAAAACTTATTTCTAGCTAAAGAGCCCTGTATTATTTTTATTTTTTAAATGCACTAAACCCTGTGTTTTTTTAATGCACTAAATATATATGCTTACCAATGGTGCATACACAACATCTAGGGGGTTTTATAAAGTTAGACACAAGATAGAGAGGTTTTAGTCTTATTGCAAGTGATAAAATATCCCTGTTTCAGGTTGTTATTTCACTTGTTAGTGTTAGGTTAGTAATGACTAACCTAACACCGTTAAAAGGTTTGGGAATTTACTAAAATCAATGTTTATTTTAACTAAATTTTATTTAAAGATTAACTAAAAATATTTTAATTGGTTTTTATAATTCTATATATCGAATCGGAATATATAAAAATATAACGTTAAATATCAACATGCTATACAATAGGTTATAGTTTGGTCTACTTGGGCGAAAAAGAGCCAAATAGGTGATTTATACTTTCTGACAACACAAAATGTAGTTAACATCTAAACTACTTGATAATTTATGATTTTCAGAAATTGGATTGTAGTGAATGCCACAGGCATCAATACAATTTAATCCGTACTGTTCTGCCCAACTAATCAGTTGAGAAGGCTTTATAAACTTTTCATGGTCATGAGTACCATCGGGCACTATTTTAAATATTTTCTCAGCGGCTAAAATAGCGAGTAAATAAGACTTCACTGTTTTATTTAATGTTGAGAAAAACACTAAACCACCAGGTTTAACTAAATTTGCACAAGCGTTTATGATTGATGCTGGGTCTGGAACATGCTCTAACATTTCCATACAAGTTACCATGTCAAAGCTTTCGTAAGTTTGTAGTGCTTTTTCTTCAGCCGTTATTTTCTCATAATTTATGGTTAAACCAGACTCAAGTGCATGCAGTTTAGCAACATTAAGCGGCTCAGTGCCCATATCAATACCCGTAACATTAGCGCCTAACTTAGCTAAAGATTCTGACAAAATGCCGCCGCCACAACCAACATCAATAACATTTTTAGAGAAAAGCTCGCTTTGTTGGTCACTAACGTGCTGGCAAATAAATTGTACTCTTAACGGGTTAACTTGGTGTAATGGTTTAAAATCACCTGTTAAATCCCACCATTGACTTGCTATTTGTTCAAATTTTGCAATTTCAGCAGCATTTACATTAGGAACATCTTTAATTTCTGTCATGGTCTTATTCATGGTTAGGTCTAGTTGATTTTTGATTGCTTCAATTCTAAACGAAACTGTTAGCTAAGCAAAGAATAAACAAAGAGTAAACAAGGAAGCAAACCATGAAGTAGATCAATTTAGTTGTGGTTTTGCTGTTTTTATCATCACTTTTTTTATGACAGCTAATCTCCTTGCCAATGGGCGAATAAAGCTGTTTGGCATCACTAAAATTTGTGCTAGTATGCTGCGTTGATTTACATCTTTTTATGAAAAGTTTATTAAAAGATAATAATAAAAATTTATGCTTTTATAGTTACATTTTAAGTTAAGGGAAACGTCTATTTATGTCAGATCTGGCCAGAGAAATAGTTCCAGTAAATATTGAAGATGAGTTAAAAACTTCATACCTAGATTATGCCATGAGCGTTATTGTTGGGCGTGCATTGCCTGACGTGCGTGATGGTTTAAAACCAGTCCATCGTCGCGTGCTCTTTGCTATGGAAGTTTTGGGAAATGATTGGAATAAAGCTTATAAAAAATCAGCCCGTGTGGTTGGTGATGTTATAGGTAAATATCACCCGCATGGTGATACTGCTGTTTACGATACTATTGTTCGTATGGCGCAACCGTTTTCTTTACGTTATATGTTGGTTGATGGTCAAGGTAACTTCGGCTCTGTTGATGGTGATAGCGCGGCTGCAATGCGTTATACCGAAATTCGCATGTCTAAAATTGCCCATTCAATTTTAGCCGACTTAGATAAAGAAACCGTTGATTTTGTACCTAACTATGATGGTACTGAGCATATTCCTGCTGTTATGCCTACCCGAATACCTAATCTATTAATTAATGGAAGCTCTGGTATTGCTGTAGGTATGGCAACAAATATACCTCCGCACAATTTAACTGAAGTCATTAATGGTTGTTTAGCGCTAATAGAAAATAGTGATATTACTTTTGAAGAGCTATTAACGTACATCCCAGGTCCTGATTTTCCTACAGCAGCTATTATTAGTGGCAGAGCCGGTATTGAAGAAGCATACCGGACAGGTCGTGGCAAAATAAAAATTCGTGCCCGTGCAGAAATTGAAGTACACGAAACGTCAGGTAAAGAAACGATAATAGTTCACGAATTACCTTACCAAGTTAACAAAGCGCGTCTAATTGAAAAAATGGCAGAACTTGTTAAGGAAAAACGTCTTGAAGGTATTTCAGCTTTACGCGATGAGTCTGACAAAGACGGCATGCGCATGGTTATCGAAATCAAGCGTGGTGAAGTAGGTGAAGTTGTTTTAAACAACTTATATAAACTTACTCAAATGCAAGTCTCTTTTGGTTTTAATATGGTGGCATTAGGTAATGGCCAACCAAAAATATTTAACATAAAAGAAATGCTTGAAGAGTTTGTTTTACATCGACGTGAAGTGGTTACTCGTCGTACTATTTTTGAACTTAGAAAAGCCCGTGATAGAGCACATATATTAGAAGGTTTATCTATTGCATTAGCCAACATTGAACCTATCATTGAGTTAGTAAAAACTTCACCGTCAAGAAAAGAAGCGGAAGAAGAATTAGTCGCTCAAGGTTGGGATTTAGGTAATGTTAGCGCAATGTTAGAGCGCGCAGGTACTCATGCAGCACGTCCTGAGTGGCTAGAGCCACAATTTGGTATTCGTGATGACAAATACTATTTAACACCAGTACAAGCTAAAGCTATTGTAGAGTTACAACTTTATAAGTTAAGTGGCCTTGAACACGAAAAAATTCTAAATGAGTACAAAGAGTTATTAGACCTAATTGCTGAGTTAATGCATATTCTAGAAAACCCTGAGCGTTTAATGGAAGTTATTCGCGAAGAACTAGAAGCGATCAGAGATGAGTTTGGTGATGAACGTCGTACTGAAATCACCAATGCTTCACATGATTTATCATTAGAAGATTTAATTACTGAAGAAGATGTAGTTGTCACCCTTTCTCATGAAGGTTATGTTAAATATCAAGTGTTAAGTGACTATGAATCGCAACGTCGTGGTGGTAAAGGTAAAGCGGCGACTAAAATGAAAGAAGAAGACTTCATTGAGCGCTTATTGGTGGCTAATACCCATGATACTATTTTGTGCTTCTCTGATCGGGGTAAGTTGTATTGGCTTAAAGTTTATCAACTACCATTAGCAAGTCGAACTGCACGTGGACGGCCGATAGTTAATATTTTGCCATTAGAAAGCGGTGAACGTATTACCGCCATTTTACCAGTACGTGAATATGCAGAAGATAAATATATTATCATGGCGACAGCGTCTGGTACGGTGAAGAAAACAGCGTTAACCGCTTATAAAAATCAAAGAGCTAACGGTATAATTGCCTTGAACTTACGTGATGATGATACCTTAATAGGTGTCGATATTACTGATGGCAACAATGAGATTATGTTGTTCTCTGACGCGGGTAAAGTTGTTCGTTTTAATGAGAAAAAACGCGACAGTGAAACGGGTGAAATAAAGATTGATCCTGAAACAGGTCTAGAGCAGTGGGCATTAAAACCTATTGGTAGAACTGGTACTGGTGTACGTGGTATTAAACTTGAAGATGGCCAAAAAGTTGTTTCTCTAATCGTACCTAAAAACGATGGCCCTGTGTTGACTATCACTGAGAATGGTTTTGGTAAGCGTACTGATTTAAGCGAATATCCAGCGAAAAGCAGAGCAACTAAAGGTGTTGTTTCCATTAAGGTAAGCGAACGTAACGGTAAAGTAGTCGGTGCTGTGCAAGTAGAAGATCTTGATGAAATTATGGTTATTACCGATAACGGAACTTTAGTACGAACGCGTGTCAATGAAGTGAGTGTTATTGGTCGTAATACGCAAGGTGTTCGTTTAATTCGTACGGTTGAAGGTGAACATGTTGTTGCGCTACAACGTATTGATGAAATCGAAGAGCCAGCAATACTTGAAGGTGAAAGTGTTGATGCTGCAGATAATACATCATCGATACATAACCCTGAACAAAGCGCCCAGCAGGTAGATGACGAAAGTACATCAAGCGACGAGCAAGAATAAACGTCGCACACTTTATGAAGGCGGCTAATAACCGCCTTTTTTTATGTTCAGGAAGAACAGTATGTCGCGATGCCATGACGTTACAAGGATGTAACTTATTAGAGAATGCAGGACGCAATTCTCCTGATGGCAAAGAGCGTGTATGTTCAGGAAGAACGGTATGTCGAGTCGGATTTTTAGGCTTAATAATTTATATTTTAATATTTGAGAAAAAATCATGTCAGAAGTTTTTAATTTTTGTGCCGGCCCTGCGATGTTACCAACACCTGTAATGGCTAAGGCACAAGAAGAATTTACCAATTGGAATAACACGGGCTGTTCTGTGATGGAACTTAGTCATCGTAGTGCTATTTATATGGCAATGGCAGCAGAGGCTGAAGCCGATTTACGCGACCTTATGGCTATTCCAGATAATTACAAAGTGTTATTTTGTCATGGTGGAGGCCGAGGTCAATTTTCAGCCGTCCCGTTAAACTTATTATCGCAGGGGAAATCTGCTGACTATATTGTCAATGGTTCATGGTCAAAAGCGGCTGCGCTTGAAGCAAAAAACTTTGGTGAAGTTAACGTTATTAATATCCGAGAAGAGCACAGTGATGGCGAAACTAGTCTTACACCTTGTGATCAGTGGCCATTAAATAGTGATGCGGCCTATGTTCATTATTGTCCTAATGAAACCGTAGACGGCATTGAAATTAATGATATCCCCAATACACACGGTGTCCCTTTAGTTGCAGATATGTCATCAACTATTTTATCTCATGAAATTGACGTAACTAAATTTGGTGTAATTTATGCTGGAGCACAGAAAAATATAGGTCCTTCAGGATTAACTATCGTTATTGTGCGTGAAGATCTACTCGGTAATGCCCAAAAATCAACACCTTGCATTATGAATTATGAAACATCAGCGAATAATGACTCAATGTATAATACGCCACCCACTTATGCGTGGTATTTAGCGGGGTTAGTTTTTCAGTGGCTTAAAGCCCTAGGCGGCGTAAAAGCTATCGCGAAAATAAATCAAGATAAAGCAGAATTATTATATAAAGCAATTGATGGTAGTGACTTCTATCAAAATAATATTGAACCACAATACCGCAGTAAAATGAACATCCCTTTTTGGCTAAAAGATGAAAGCTTAAATGAACAATTTTTAACGCAAGCTGAACAGCATGGTTTAATGGCATTAAAAGGTCATAGAATTGTTGGCGGTATGCGAGCAAGTATTTACAATGCTATGCCTATTGAAGGTGTACAAGCACTTGTTGATTTCATGCGAAAATTTGAAAAGGAGATTAGATAGCATGGAACAGCTAACATTAAACCCAATAGGTAAAATTAATGGTGAGATTTTTTTGCCAGGCTCAAAAAGCTTATCTAATCGTGCATTATTAATTGCAGCGTTAGCTAATGGTGTGACTAAAATTACCAATTTACTCGTTAGTGATGACATAAATTATATGTTAAATGCGTTAACAAGTCTTGGCGTTGAATATACCTTGAGTGACTGTGGTACCGAATGTACAGTCACCGGAAAAAATGGTCTATTTAACGTTAATGAACCAGTAGAATTATTTCTTGGTAATGCGGGCACAGCAATGCGCCCACTGTGCGCCGCACTTGCTGCGAGTGAAGGAGAATTTATCTTAACGGGTGAGCCAAGAATGAAAGAAAGGCCAATTGGTCACTTGGTAAATGCGTTAACACAGCTTAATGCCGATATCGAATACTTGGAAAATAAAGATTACCCGCCCGTAAAAATAAAAGGTAAAGCCTTATCTGCGAGTACAGTGACCATAGATGGATCTATTTCTAGTCAGTTTTTAACCGCAATATTGATGATAGCACCTTTATTAAAAACAGATACTACTATAGAAATTGAAGGTGAGTTGGTCTCTAAGCCATATATTGATATAACGCTTAATATAATGAGTAGATTTGGCGTCGAAGTGCAGAATAACGACTATCAATTTTTCACGGTTAAAGGTAATCAATCCTACCAATCTGTTAAAAAGTATATGGTGGAAGGAGATGCTTCTTCTGCTTCATATTTTTTGGCAGCGGGAGCCATTAAAGGGGGAGAAATAACGGTACATGGTGTTGGAAAATTAAGTGTTCAAGGTGACAAATATTTTGCGGATGTTCTTGAAAAAATGGGCGCTGAAGTGACTTGGGGTGATGAATCAATCACTGTTGTAGGTAAAACGCTTACTGCGGTTGATATGGACATGAACCACATACCAGATGCTGCGATGACAATAGCAACAACGGCACTGTTTGCCCAAGGAACAACAACCATTCGAAACATATATAACTGGCGAGTAAAAGAAACTGATAGATTAACTGCAATGGCAACAGAACTCAGAAAGGTTGGAGCAGAAGTTGTAGAAGGCGAAGATTATATTTCAATCACGCCGCCCAAATCATTTAAACACGCTGAAATTGATACCTACAACGATCATCGAGTTGCCATGTGTTTTTCTCTTGTTGCCTTAAGTGAAACACCCGTCACTATAAATGATCCTAAATGTACGGCGAAAACATTTCCTGATTATTTTGATAAATTAGCACAAGTGTCTTGTTAAAGACGTTACAAAATATTTTTTGTGGCGATTTTAAGTTTTTGGCGATTTTAAGTTATAGATCACGTATAATGCCGCCGATTTTTGACATTAGGAGAGATACATATGCAGGAAAGTGTTCCAGTAATAACCATAGATGGTCCTAGTGGCGCAGGCAAAGGAACTATTGCCAGAATTGTTGCAGAACAACTAGGTTGGCACTTGCTTGATAGTGGTGCTATCTACCGCGTACTTGCCGTAGCAACGCAACACCACCATGTTAATCTTGATGATGAAGAGCCGCTGATCCCTATGGCTGCTCACCTTGATGTGCAATTTGAAATAAGCAGTCAAGGTGAAAGTAACGTTATTTTAGAAGGCGAAAACGTTACTAATACCATTCGATCTGAAGAAATTGGCGCATTAGCCTCTAAAGTTGCCGCTTTTCCCCGTGTACGTGAAGCTTTATTGCGCCGCCAACGTGCATTTAGTGTAGCACCGGGCTTAGTAGCTGATGGACGAGACATGGGAACGGTTGTTTTTTCTAAAGCACCTGTGAAAATATTTTTGACTGCCAGCGCAGAAGCACGAGCCGGCCGACGATTTAATCAGTTGAAAGAGAAAGGGTTTGATGTTAAAATCGGGCGCCTTTTGGATGACATACGTCAACGAGATGAGCGAGATCGTAACCGAGAAGTTGCCCCGCTTATCCCAGCAGAAGGTGCGTTAATTATTGATTCTACTGACCTTTCTATACAAGAAGTGGTTAATAAAGTCCTTTCATTTGCGAATGGAAAATTAACATAAACTCTTATCATTTACTTTGGGTTAAAGCTTAAGTAAAGATAAATTTAACTAAAGCCTACGTCATGGATGTACCGAGGCTAATTTAACAACCCCATGAAACAACGACGTTGATTGGATTAATAACTGAGTTAATAGACAAGTTATGACTGAAAATTTTGCACAACTTTTTGAAGAAAGTTTAAAAGAAATCGAAACTCGCCCGGGTTCAATTATCCGCGGTACAATCGTTAAAGTAACCAAAGACAACGTAATTGTTGACGCTGGCCTTAAATCTGAGAGTGTTATCTCAATCGACCAATTCAAAAACGCAGCTGGTGAAGTAGAAGCTGTTGTTGGTGATGAAGTAGATGTATCACTTAAAGCAACAGATGATGGTTTCGGTGAAACTATACTTTCACGTGATGATGCAAAACGTCACGAAGCATGGCAAGTACTTGAAAAAGCCTACGAAGAAAAAGAAACTATTATCGGTGTTATTAACGGTAAAGTTAAAGGTGGTTTCACGGTTGAAGTGAGCGATATTCGTGCTTTCTTACCGGGTTCATTAGTAGATGTACGTCCAGTACGTGACACTGCTCACCTTGAAGGTAAAGATTTAGAATTCAAAGTTATTAAGCTTGACCAAAAGCGTAATAACGTAGTTGTTTCACGTCGTGCTGTAATCGAAGCTGAAGGCAGTGCAGAACGTGATGAATTACTAGAGTCATTAGCGGAAGGCCAAGAAGTTAAAGGTATCGTTAAGAACCTTACTGATTACGGTGCATTCGTAGATTTAGGTGGTATTGACGGCCTACTTCACATCACAGATATGGCTTGGAAACGTGTTAAGCACCCAAGTGAAATCGTAAATGTTGGTGATGAAATCCAAGTTAAAGTATTGAAATTTGACCGTGAGCGTACTCGTGTATCTCTAGGTATGAAACAGTTAGGCGAAGATCCATGGGTAGCAATTGCTAACCGTTACCCAGAAGGTTCTAAACTTTCTGGTCGCGTAACTAACTTAACTGACTACGGTTGTTTCGTTGAAATCCAAGAAGGTGTTGAAGGTTTAGTTCACGTTTCTGAAATGGATTGGACTAACAAAAACATTCACCCATCTAAAGTTGTTAACTTAGGTGACACAGTTGAAGTACTTGTATTAGAAATTGATGAAGAACGTCGTCGTATTTCTTTAGGTCTTAAACAGTGTATTGCTAACCCTTGGGAAGAGTTTGCTAAAAACTTCAACAAAGGCGATAAAGTATCAGGTAAGATCAAGTCAATCACTGACTTTGGTATATTCATTGGTCTTGATGGCGGCATAGATGGTTTAGTTCACTTATCTGATATTTCATGGGCTGGCGGCGAAGAAGCTGTTCGTGATTATAAGAAAGGCGATGAAATCGACGCTATTGTTCTTCAAGTTGACCCAGAACGTGAGCGTATCTCTCTTGGCGTTAAACAAGCTGAAGACGACCCGTTCAATATGTATCTGACAGATAAGAAAAAAGGTGCTATTGTTACAGGTAAGGTAACTGAAGTTGACGCTAAAGGCGCTACTATTGAGCTAGCTGAAAGTGTTGAAGGTTATTTACGTGTTAGCGATATTTCTGTAGAGCGTATTGAAGATGCTTCTACAGTAATCAAAGTTGGTGACGACGTTGAAGCTAAGTTTATGGGTGTGGATCGTAAGAACCGTACTATTAGCTTATCTATCAAAGCAAAAGACCAAGCAGATGAGCGTGAAGCTATGGATAGCTTAAACCAAGTTGAAGAAACAGGTTTAAGTGCAATGGCTGCAGCGTTTAAAAACGCTAAAAATTAAACTCTTGTAACAACTTTTGTAACAAGAAAAAAATTAATTCTTTGCACTTTTATTAGTTTTACTTTACTAATAAAGTAGACTATAAAGAGACTAGGGGAGGAGAATTTAACTATTCTCCTCTTATATTAACCTCATTAGCGCGTAGCTAGATGAATACTGGAGGGTCATATGACCAAATCAGAACTCATTGAAAAATTAGGTGATAAATTAAGTCATTTGTCAGCTAGAGATGTAGAACAATCGATTAAAGAAATCTTAGAATTAATGGCGCAATCTTTATCTAAAGGTGACCGCATTGAAATTAGAGGGTTTGGTAGTTTTTCATTACATTATCGCGCTCCTAGAGTTGGTAGAAACCCTAAAACGGGCGAATCAGTTGAGTTAAGTGGTAAATACGTACCTCACTTTAAGCCTGGTAAAGAGTTGCGAGAAAGAGTTAATCTTTCAGTAGCTTAATTGCAAAGTAATTAAGATTTTATTGCAACTTCATTGTACTCATATTGCAATAAAAGTAAAAAAAATAGATAATAAACGGTATACATTAGTATGCCGTTTTTTTTTATCTACTTTTTATCTACATGATGCAAATTTTACTAACAACGTCTAAGCGGGATTATCCAACGTGCGAATTTACTTTACTCTTTTATTAGTTTTAATTTTACTCGCTATTGCCTTTGTTTTTGGTAGTCAAAATGAACAAATAATTTCATTAAATTATATGATTGCTAGAGTCGAACTTTCTATCGCCGCTGCAGTAAGCTTATTTACGGCTATTGGTTTTCTTCTTGGGTTATTGGCGACAATAATATGGCGTTTGATCCGTAAGGGAAAAAAAACGTTAGCTAAAAACCGCTCAACTGAAGTGTAAATATAAGTGATAAAATGATAGAGCTACTTTTCTTATTGCTCCCAGTAGCCATGGCTTATGGCTGGTTTATGGGGCGAAATAGTATTAAACAAAAAGATCAGACCATCAAGCAAGACTTGTCTATCAAGTATTCTACTGGCTTAAATTACTTATTATCGAATCAAAAAGATAAAGCAATAGAGTCACTCCTTGATGCTTTAAAAGTTGAAGATGATAGTGTTGAAGCTCATTTTGCTATGGCTAATCTTTTTCGTAAGCGCGGCGAGCTTGATAGAGCATTAAAAGTACATGAACATTTAGTTCGCCATGGCAACCTACCAACCAAAGATAAACAACAAGCAGTATTTGAGTTAGGTAAAGATTTTTTAAGTGCAGGTTTATATGATCGCGCTGAAACAATGTTTAATAAGTTATTAAAATCGTCAGACTATGGTTTAAAGTCATTAACTTACTTATTGCAAATTTTTCAATCAACCAAAGATTGGCAGCAAGGTATTAATCATCAAAAATTAATTGTTAAATTAAATGATAAACGTCTACTACATACATTAGCTAATTTTTATTGCGAGCAAGCAACGAGTGCATTTGAGCAAGATAAATTTATTGAAGTTATTGAGTTACTTGAACAAGCACTCAAACTTGACCCCAATTCATGTCGTGCTAATTGGTTAATGGCTAAAATTTACGAAAACCATAAGCAGTGTGAGTTAGCATGTAAATGTTATCAAGATATTTATCAGCAAGATCAAGAATTTTTCCCCGATGTAATAGACCAAATGCACCAATGCTATCTTGATCTTGATGCGAGTGATGAATTTTTTCGTTTTATTAAAAAAGTTTATGATGAAACTGCTAGCTCTAGTGCGTTAATTTCTTACTTAAGTTATGTTGAAAAAAAACATGGCAATAAAAAAGCAAAAGAGTTTATGTTGTCAGCACTTAAGCGTAGGCCAACAATACGTGGCTTTAAGCACCTTGTTAAAATGGAAATGAGCCAAGGCGGTGAGATAGATAATAATGCCAGTTTAGATTTAATAAAAGATCTGATTGGTGAGTATTTAAAAATCAAACACAGGTATAGTTGTCGTAATTGTGGTTTTAATAGTTCAACCCATTATTGGTCTTGTCCATCTTGTCACGAGTGGGAACAATTAAAACCAGTTCGTGGCCTTGAAGGGGAGTAGTCTTAATCTGCGTTATCATACTTTGCTATTTCGGTGTCAAAGGTACTCATTGACTAACGTCAACTCCGTGCATTTTCCTTCGACTGCTCGTTCCTCGCCCTCAGGATGAACGGGGTATTCCGGTTGACTTGAGTTTATGTATTAAAGTTTGTCCTTCCTTCGACTGCTCGTTCCTCGCGCTCAGGATGAACGGGGTATTACCGTTTGTCCTGAGCTTGTCGAAGGAAATAGTTTGTAAAGTAAAAAATTGTATAGTAAAAAATTAAAAATAGGAAATCCCATGTTAGATCCAAAAGTTGTTGTTGCGCTAGATTTTGATAAAAAAAATGATGCGTTATCGTTTGTCGATAGAATATCTCCAAGCGATTGTAAACTAAAAGTAGGCAAAGAAATGTTTACCTACTTTGGGCCTGAGTTTGTGAAAACGTTAACAGGGAAGGGCTTTGATGTTTTTCTTGATTTAAAATTTCATGACATTCCTAATACGGTTGCAAAAGCCGTTACTGCTGCGGCTGACCTCGGTGTGTGGATGGTGAATGTTCATGCCAGTGGTGGCAGCCAAATGATGACTAAAGCGAAAGAAGCGCTTGTTAATTATGGTAATGATGCGCCATTATTGATTGCCGTGACCGTACTAACCAGTATGTCAGAAAGTGACTTACATGGTTTAGGCATAACCAAAACACCTGCTGAGCAAGTTGACTTTCTCGCTCATTTAGCTAAACAAAGTGGCTTAGATGGTGTTGTGTGCTCTGCTTGGGAAGCTGAGCAGTTAAAGTTATCGTTAGGAAAAGAGTTTAAGTTAATTACGCCAGGTATTAGGCCAGCTGGTTCATCAAATGATGATCAACAACGTATTATGACACCAGAGCAAGCAATTAAGGTTGGTGTCGACTATTTAGTGATTGGGCGTCCAATAACTAAAGCGGCTGATCCAAAGTTGGTGTTAGCGCAAATAAATGCATCAATCAGCTAAAGCGATAAGTTTTAGTTGCGCATATTGAAAGGTATATTGAAAAGTATATTGAACGTAATAAAAAGGCTAGATGAAAACATCTAGCCTTTTTTGATCTGAAAATTACAAAAGTTATTTTTTGATAGCTCAGTTTTAGTAACTTATTTTTAAGAGCTTACTTTTTATAGTTATGAATATAGCTAACTAAATCTAATACTTTGTTTGAATAACCAATTTCATTGTCATACCAAGAAACTACTTTTACAAAAGTATCAGTCAAGGCTATGCCTGCTTTAGCATCGAACACTGAAGTACAAACTTCACCAACGAAATCATTAGAAACAACTGCATCTTCTGTGTAACCTAATATACCTTTTAACTCACCTTCTGCTGCAGCGCTCATTGCTTGACAAATTTCGTTATAGCTAGCAGGTTTTTTCAAATTAACCGTTAAATCAACTACTGAAACATCAGGCGTTGGTACACGAAATGCCATGCCTGTAAGCTTCCCGTTTAATTCAGGAATAACTTTACCCACTGCTTTTGCTGCACCTGTTGATGATGGGATGATATTTTGACCTGCGCCACGTCCACCACGCCAATCTTTCCCAGACGGACTGTCTACTGTTTTTTGCGTTGCGGTAGTTGCATGAACGGTTGTCATTAAACCATTCTCAATGCCCCAGTTATCATTTAATACTTTGGCGATTGGTGCTAAGCAGTTGGTCGTACATGAAGCGTTTGATACAACATCCTGACCAGCGTATTCGTTTAAGTTAACACCGCACACAAACATAGGGGTATCATCTTTAGATGGTGCAGAAAGAACAACTTGTTTAGCACCTGCTTCAATGTGTTTACGTGCTGTTTCATCTGTTAAGAATAGGCCAGTTGCTTCAACAACAACATCAACGTCAATTTCATTCCATTTTAAATTTGCTGGATTACGCTCTGCTGATACACGTACTGCTTTACCATTAACAATAAGTTGCCCGTCAACCACATCAACCGTGCCATTAAAACGGCCATGCGTTGAGTCGTATTTCAACATGTATGCCATGTAATCAATATCAATTAAATCATTAATACCGACAACTTCTATATCATCTCTTGCTGCCGCCGCTCGAAACACAAAACGACCAATACGACCAAACCCGTTAATGCCAACTTTAATTTTCATGGAAATCTCCTAAAACTCATTATGTAGTAAAATTACACCATTTTAGAAATATTTCAAGCTAAAGTTTGCTTATATGAGCGAAAACACCAAAAAATCTAACTATTTTACGTCTTTTTACTAAATCAACAGATAATTTTATAAATTATTACAGATTTTGTGGTTTTATTCGCTATTTACATGATTTAGCTTTAGTTGCGTGTTAGAATGCAAAAAATTTCGATGTGCAGCTTTTAACTTTCGATATATGATTTTTACCTTTTGGTTCGAAAGTTTTTAATAATAAAGTCTGCTCAACTCTTTTGTATAACCTTGGCTTGTAATATAAGAATAAGCACAGTGTAGTGCGTTAATTTAGGAAAATAATTTTATGACAAAAGATAAAGTTCTGTGTGACATTGGTTTTATTGGTTTAGGTGTTATGGGTAAGAACCTTGTACTAAATCTTGCCGATAATGGCTTTAATATCGCTGCTTTTGATTTATGTGATGAAAAAGTTCAAGGGGTCATAGAACAAGATCAAATTGAGAACACTACCGGCTTAGCGCGTGTTTATGGCTGTTCATCGTATACTAAATTATTATCACAATTAAAAACACCGCATCTTATAGTTTTGAGCATTCCTGCGGGATCTCCTGTAGATCAAGTATGCGAAAGCTTAATTGGTGCTGGCATTCAACCCGATGATATTGTTATTGATACGGGCAATAGCCTTTGGGTTGATACGGTTGCTCGTGAAAAAAAATACAAGAATAAATTTTTATTATTTTCTTCTGCTGTTTCTGGCGGTGAAGTTGGTGCGCGTTTTGGACCATCATTAATGCCAAGCGGCTCTCCCTATGCGTGGTCACGCATTAAACCCATTTGGGAAGCTATTGCAGCTAAAGTTGATGCTGAAACGGGTAAACCCATTGAACGTAGTAAACCAGGTCAAATAATTACAGAAGGAGAGCCTTGTGCCGTTTATATAGGGCCAGCAGGGGCAGGGCATTATGTGAAAATGGTACATAATGGTATTGAGTATGCTGACATGCAAATTATCTGTGAAGCCTATCATATTCTTAATTCAGGCTTAGGTTTATCTGCCGATGAAATTGCTGATACTTTTGAACAATGGAATAACGGTGTACTTGACAGTTATTTGATGGAAATTAGTGTTGAAGTATTACGTCATAAATCAGTTGATGTTGGCACTACTTTAGTTGATTTGATTTTAGACAAAGCAGGACAAAAAGGCACAGGTTTGTGGACTGCTATGAGTAGTTTAGAAGTAGGTTGCCCAGCACCTACCATTGCGCAAGCTGTGTACGCTCGTTCAATTTCTTCATTTAAAGCGTTACGTGTTCAGGCATCTACTCTATTAAGTGGCCCTGAAAAGGTAAATTTATCAAATCAAGAAAAACAAGATTACATACTTCAACTTCATGATGCTATTTATTGCGCTAAAATGTGTGCTTATGCACAAGGTTTTCAGTTAATGAAATTAGCGGCTAAAGAGCATGGTTGGACACTAAACTTTGCTAGCATAGCTAAAATTTGGCGGGCAGGTTGTATTATTAGAGCCACTTTTTTGCAGTCAATTGCACAAGCATATGAACGTAATGAAAATTTAGATAATTTATTGCTTGATAGTTTTTTTGCTCAGCAATTAAGCGAACGTCAGCTAAATTGGCGTAAGGCTGTGTGCGGTGCAACAATGTTTGGTATTCCTAATGGTGCACTTTCGTCTGCTTTATCTTATTATGACTCTATGCGCAGTGAAACGTTACCAGCGAACTTGTTACAAGGGCAACGTGACTTTTTTGGTGCCCATACTTTTGAGCGCGTTGATAAAGCCGATGGCAAAAAATATCACGTAGAATGGTCTACACCGGAACGTAAAACTATTGTTATAGACTAAGTATTATTGACTAAGTGTTATAAAATAAGTGTTATAGAATAAGATTAACAGTTCCTAGGAGAAACAGCTGATGAATGATCATTATAAAGAAAAACTCAGTGAAGATGCATACAAAGTTTGCCGTCTTGCAGCGACAGAACAGCCTTTTACCGGCATTTATAATGATCATTGGTTATCTGGTTCCTATTTATGCGCTTGTTGCGATAAACCTTTATTTGAGAGCAAAAGTAAATTTGATGCTGGTTGTGGTTGGCCAAGTTTTTTTGCTGCCATTAAAGGAAATGTCGCTTATTTTGAAGACTCAGGTCACAACATGAGTCGCACTGAAATTCAATGTAAACACTGTCAGTCGCATCTTGGTCATGTATTTGATGATGGCCCTAAGCCAACAGGTAAAAGATACTGTGTTAACTCACTAAGTTTAACCTTTCAAAACGCTTAAGAAAAATTTTTCCAATCAAATTGATTTAGATCTTGCTTTTCTTATTAAATAAATTTGTAACCTATAGAGAATTATTACATCTTGCATTACAATATGCGCGCAATAAACTTCCACCATAGTCTAGTTTTTTTTTAAAAAAAATTAGGCTATTATGAATATAGTAAACTCTCGTTCAATTGATTGAAATATAAGGCTTAACTAATGACGTCTCATCTTGAGGAAGAATATCAAACAAGTTGGCAAGAACGCCAAACTTTCGCAGAAAACATGCAACCTATTATTGGTCAGCTATTTAGAAATAAAGGTATCGAAATATCTATTTATGGTCGCCCATTATTAAATGCTTCTCCTATTGATATTATTAAAGCGCATAAAACCGTAGCTTTGCATGAAGAGAGTAAATTACGCTTACGTGAAAGTTTTCCGTTTGTTGAAGCGTTAAGCAAAATGGCGTTAGCACCTGCTCGTATTGATGTAGGTAAATTAGCTTACCGTTATTTATTTCAAGGGCTGTCTAATGACTTGTCAATTGAGCAATATTTAGAAAAAGAATTAACTGCTATCGGCGGTACAAGCGATAAAGAACAAAGCCAAGATGTTGTTTTATATGGTTTTGGTCGTATTGGGCGATTGTTAGCCCGTTTGTTAATTGAACAAACAGGTCCTAATGCGAAGCTAAACCTTCGCGCCATTGTATTACGCCCAAGTAAAGGCGGAGATGATTTAGAAAAACGTGCTAGTTTGCTTCGTCGTGACTCAGTACATGGTGCTTTCAATGGCAGTATTACTATTGATAACGAAAATAATGTAATTAAAGCGAATGGCGCTTTTATTAAGGTTATTTATGCTAAATCACCTTCAGAAGTTGATTACACTGAACATGGTATAAGCAATGCGCTTGTTGTAGATAATACCGGTATTTGGAGCGATGAAGAAGGTTTAGGTCAGCATTTACAGTCAAAAGGTGTTGCTAAAGTATTATTAACAGCGCCAGCAAAAGGTGACATTAAGAATATTGTTTACGGTGTTAACCAAGACATGATTTTACCAGAAGATAAAATTATTTCTGCGGCAAGTTGTACTACCAATGCAATTACACCCGTGCTAAAAGCATTAAATGATGAGTTTGGTATTCGCAATGGCCATGTTGAAACTATTCACTCTTACACGAATGATCAAAACTTAATTGATAACTATCATCCAGCGCCGCGTCGTGGACGAAGCGCACCATTAAACATGGTTATTAGTACTACAGGCGCTGCAAAAGCGGTTGCTAAAGCTTTACCTGAGTTAAAAGGTTTATTAACAGGTAACGCCATTCGTGTTCCTACGCCAAATGTTTCTATGGCTATAATGAATTTGAACTTAAAAAAAGCAACAGATAAAGATAGTTTAAATGATTATTTGCGTAATATTTCATTGAAGTCAGATTTGCAAAATCAAATTGATTACACTGCTTCAAGTGAAATTGTTTCAACTGATTTAGTTGGTTCACGTTATGCGGGTGTTGTAGACTCACAAGCAACGATTGTTGATGGTGATCGCGCTGTATTATACGTATGGTATGACAACGAGTTTGGTTATAGCTGTCAGGTTGTTCGCGTTATGCTAGAAATGGCAGGTATTACAGTACCAACATTGCCAGTAAAGTAGCTATAAGCAACAATAACACTTCAAAAAAAGCGCCAACATTTGATGTGAGGCGCTTTTTTTGTTTTAAATTTTTTGTTTTTAAATAGGCAATAATCTAATTACAAACAACGTTTAGGTTTAGGTAAACCTGCATATTTAGTGGCTTGTTTGGCAGGCCCTTCAGGGAATAAGCGAAAAAGATAACGACTATTTGCTTTATCTTCACCAAATTCAGCTTTCATTGCTTTGGTTAGCGCACGAATAGCAGGAGAGGTGTTATAAGTTAGGTAAAATTGGCGAACAAAGTTAATCACTTCCCAATGAGCGGTTGTAAGCTCAAAAGTATCATTCTTTGCCATTTTACTCGCTAAGTCTGCATGCCATTGTGTGTAATCTAATAGGTAACCTTGCTTGTCAGTAGCAATTTGCTCACCTTTAAAATCTATTGCCATGTGATTACTCTGTCGTTTTCAAAGGTAAGTGAAACTAATTCTGTCATAGTTATTTTTGTAAAAATCTCTTCATTGATGATAATAGCGCGAGCATTCGCGTGCTGGTTTATCACTTTCAATTGAATATTTTTAGTGCCATCAATGCTATTGATTAAATTATTGATTAAGTTATGTTGTAGGTTATAACAGCCATCATCAATAAAAACGATAACATCATTATTGCCAAGTACATGCAAGCACTGGGAAAAGTCATTGGTGTTAAAGGCGCTTTGACGAACAATGTGTAGCGTAGTCATATACGTTATTCCTTGGTGCTAATACCTTAAAGTACTAAAACCTTATGCGCTAAAAGTTAAAGCGCTAAAACCTTAAAATTGTTTGGTGTGATGTTAATTTTTGTGCAAATTCTTGTTGGTTTAACACTTGTACTTTTTTAATATGAAACTTAGCAGGCAAGTTACGTTCTTCTAATGATGTTTGACAAACATAAACATCTTCAATATCGTAAAACTCAAAAGCTGCGAAAGTTTTAAGGTAGTCTTTCATTGAAATTATTGAACCATCTTGCCCTTGTATCAATTGCCATACACCGTCACCCTGAAAAAATAACGACACTGCTTGTTCAAATGAACCAAAGACCAAAGCGATATCTAATGCATCTTTACCTGCTGAATTAGCATATGGTGCTTTAGCATTGAGTATGGCTAATGTTTTTATAGAGCTGTTAGTCATTAGAATTGCACCAGTCGATCAGCCTTTGATGATAATTCAACTAACTCTCCCAAACCTGAGACAGTAAACATTGAATGAATATTCTGAGCATGCTCATCACTAATGCCGCGTTTTTCTGCGGCAGTGATACATATGTGTAAAGGTAACTTATAGGTTTGGTATAACCGCTGCCAGTGCGATATAGCTTGAAACTCATCACTGGCAATTTGAACACTTGTATTAGCATGTATAACGCCATCTTGATAAAAGAATACACCAACAAGTTCAACGCCAGCGTTAAGTGCGCTTTCAATATAATCAAGCGCTGTGACACTTAAATTACTATAAGGTGGTGTGGTAATAACGACGGCAAGTTTATTCACTGCTTAAATCTCTAAATCATATCTATTAACGAACATAATCGCTCTTTGACGTCCTGTCACCGCGAAATACCGTACATCCTGAACATAAAAAAGCCCCGCAACGGCGAGGCTTAATATTATAACGCTTTTTTTGGAGACTAAAAGCTAATTAACTTTGGGTTTAACTTTGGGTATTAAATACCCCGCGTTAATCGTCACCACCAAGTACACCTAAAAGGTGAAGAAGGTGAACAAAAATATTATAAATATTTAAGTATAATGAAATAGTTGCTCTAATATAATTACGTTCGCCACCGTTAATAATGCGACTAGTATCAAACAAAATCAAACCAGACATAATCATAATAACACCCGCACTAATCGCTAAAGACAATGCCGGAATTTGGAAAAAGATGTTCGCAACCATAGCCACTAGTACTACAATTAAACCCGTCATTAAGAAGCCACCCATAAATGAGAAGTCTTTCTTAGTTGTTAATGCATAACCAGATAAAGCGAAAAATATTAATGCTGTACCGCCAAGTGCTTGCATAATCATTGCTGGACCACCAGGCATAGCAGCATACGCATTAAGCATAGGTCCTAACGAAGCACCCATTAAACCGGTAAAACCAAAAACCCAATAAACACCACTAGCAGAGTCGGCTTTTTTATTAACAACAAACATTAAACCAAAAGCAACTAACATCATGACAAGCGCTGTTATGTGTGACAAGTCCATCGCCATTGAAACACCTGCAGTTACCGCACTAAATGCAAGTGTCATAGATAAAAGCATATAAGTATTTTTTAATACTTTGTTAATTTCAATAGCTGAGCTTTTACTTGCTGTTTGAAAATTCGTATTAGTTTGCATAAAATTTCCTTTAAAAACTTAATTATAATTACTTCATATAAGCTAAGATAAGGGCGTTTACGTAAAGTTCAAGTTATTTTATTAACATTAACTAACGACCTTGTGACATATTATGACACGCTGTTTTTTAAATAGCTAGCTTACGACTGCTGATACCTCTCAATAATTTGTTTCCTTTTGTAACATGTTAAATTATGGTCATTAACCATTCCACAGGCTTGCATATGAGCATAACAAATAGTTGAACCAACAAACTTAAAGCCGCGTTTTTTTAAATCCTTACTCCACGCATCAGACTCGGCGGTTGTTGCAGGGTAATCGCTTAACTCCTTATATTTATTAACAATAGTTTTATTACCGACAAATCCCCACATATAATTACTGAAACTGCCGAATTCTTTTTGAATTTCGATAAACAATTGTGCATTAATAATAGCGGCATTAATTTTTCCACGGTTTCGAATGATGGCTGGGTTTAACATAAGTTGTTCAACTTTGTCCTGATCGTATTTTGAAACAGTGTTTACATCAAAATTAGCAAATGCATCTCTATAGCCTTGTCTGCGCTTTAAAATAGTGTACCAACTTAAACCGGCTTGAGCTGATTCAAGCATTAAAAACTCAAACAGTTTCTGATCATCATAAACGGGCTCACCCCATTCTTCATCATGGTACTTAACGTAATCTGGTTTTGAAGTATCAAGCCATGGGCAGCGACATACTTCAATATTATTTTGTTCTTCTTCCATAGTCTTACTCCTTTGGTTTTTACACTATCTGCTTGAATTAAAGACAAGGTGATTAATTTTTTAGCAAACAAACTTAAAACTAACATAATTTGTAAAATAGTACTTTACAACAGCTATGGGAGACTTTAGTATTCGCCTCGTTCTCAAGCAAGCATTGTTTTTAGCTACTTGTTAACTTCAGGTGAGATGGCTGAGTGGTCGAAAGCACCGGTCTTGAA
>TARA_R110002167_G_scaffold366392_1_pt1 | contig 29287 bp, 24 predicted proteins | sample TARA_R110002167 | Tara Oceans TARA_R110002167 (sample SAMEA4398238) | marine metagenome | biome: Polar Biome; feature: [MES] marine water layer (ENVO:01000295) within the mesopelagic zone...; material: water (ENVO:00002006), including particulate matter (ENVO:01000060) such...
ATGCAATCCACCTTAACAACTGGTCCGAAAATCCGCGACCATCTCTGCTTCAGGTGGATTGGTCATGGCAGGCCGCAGCGGTATCTGGGCTGTAGACGATTTAAACGGCACGCCAGAGCGCATCATTTCATGGCCCGCCCTGCCCGACGACATGCGCACCAACGACGGCAAAGTCGGCCCCGACGGCGCGTTCTGGGTCAGCACAATGCAAGACCGCGACGACCGCGGCCCCTCCGGCGTTATCATGCGCATAGCCCCCAACGGAACCATCACAACCCCCCTAAAAAATTTCACAACCCCCAACGGCACCGCATGGTCCCCCGATGGGACGCACATGTATCTTTGTGACACGCGTGAGCTCTGGGTTGATAAGATCGAGTTTAATCCAAAAACCGGCGCACTTGGGGCAAGGGACCGGTTCGTGACGCTTGATAGCACGCAAGGCAAGCCGGACGGTGCGGCGGTGGACTGTGCGGGCACCTATTGGGTTGCGGCCCCTTATGGGCATGCCGTGCACGGCTTTGGGCCTGACGGGCAGCATATTGCAACCGTGAACGTGCCAACACTTATGCCGACAATGCCATGCTTTGGCGGGGCTGATATGACCCAGTTACTTGTCACCAGTTTGGTCAAACAAGACGCCCCAGACAGCGGCTCTGGCGGGGTGTTTGCAGCGCAGATGCGCGTAGCCGGTTTGCCGGCCCATCGGTTTGAGATCCGCTAGCGTTGCTTGCCCCCTTGGGCTAGAATCAACCAGTAAGCCTGAACAGGCAAGACAACATTAGAATTGGCAGCCCTTTGAAAACGCACAACTCTTCTGCAAATCTTCTGATGGTGGGTGCCGGTCTTTCGGGGGCCGTGATCGGGCGGACACTTGCAGAAGCAGGTCACAACGTCACAGTGATAGACAGCCGCGATCATGTCGCCGGAAATTGCCACACTGCGCGCGATCCACAAACAGGTGTTTTGGTTCACGTCTACGGGCCACATATTTTCCACACCGACGACACGGAAATCTGGGACTACGTAAACCGATTTTCCCGCTTCATCCCCTATAAGAACCAGGTGAAGTCGACAACACAGGGCCACGTTTTCTCACTGCCGATCAATCTGCATACGATCAATCAATTCTACGGCAAAACCATGCACCCCGATGAGGCCCGCGCGTTTATTGCAAGCCAAGCAGACAGCAGCATCACCGATCCGCAAACCTTCGAGGATCAAGCCCTCGCATTTGTCGGACCCGATCTCTACGAGGCCTTCTTTAAGGGCTATACACAAAAGCAATGGGGCTGCGATCCAACCGTCCTGCCCGCCTCGATCCTGCGCCGCCTGCCTGTGCGGTTCAACTATGACGACAACTATTTCTTCCACACATACCAAGGGATGCCCGAAGACGGGTATACGCCGCTTGTTACCGCGATTTTAGACCACCCCCGCATTACGGTGCAGCTCAACACGACCTTTGAGGCCAAAGATGTGGGCAAATGGGACCATGTGTTTTGGTCTGGCTCATTGGACGGGTTTTTCGGGTGTAATTTGGGACGGTTGGGATACCGCACACTCGATTTTGAACAGTTTACCTATGACGGCGATTATCAGGGCTGTGCGGTGATGAACTATGGGGACGCGGACGTGCCGCATACGCGTATTACCGAACACAAGCACTTTGCCCCGTGGGAGGATCACCAAGGGTCTGTGCTCTACCGTGAAACGGCGCGCGACTGTGGGCCGAATGACACCCCTTATTATCCAATCCGTCTGGTTGCCGAGAAAGCATTGCTCGCCGATTATGTAGCCGCCGCCAAAGGCACAAAAAACGTGACCTTTGTCGGTCGGCTTGGCACCTACCGCTACCTTGATATGGACGTCACTATCCGCGAAGCACTTGACTGTGCGCACGATTGGCAACATGCGCATACATCGGACACCCCTGCCCCGCTCTTCTCAAAGGCCCCGTTATGACCCTTGCCGCAATTGTTGTTACGTATAACCGGCTTGATCCACTTAAAGTCACTGTCGCGCGGTTACTGTCAGAGGCAGCAGATCACATTATCATCGTAAATAATGCCAGCACCGATGGCACAACCGGCTGGTTGGCAACACAAGACAATACGCGCGTTCGTGTCATCAACCTCACCACGAATACAGGCGGGGCAGGTGGGTTCGAGGCTGGCATGGCTTATGCCCGAGACACCCTCGACCCTGACTGGGTTGTGTTAATGGATGACGACGCCCGCCCTGCACCTGACGCGCTTGCATGTTTCGCACGCGAAACATCTGATATAGACCCTAATAATGGCGAATATGGCTGTATCGCAGCTGCGGTGTTTTACCCGGACGGAAAAATTTGCGAAATGAACCGCCCGTCGCACAACCCGTTTTGGCATCTGGGCCTATTTGCCAAAACCCTGTTTACAGGCGCGCGCGCTGGGTTTCACCTGAGTGATGCCGCCTATGCTGCAGACGCCGGAGCCACAGAAATCGATATTGCGTCTTTTGTCGGATACTTTGTCAGCCGCGGCGCAATCACCAAAGCGGGCCTGCCCGAGGGTGGCTTATTCATTTATGGCGACGACGTGCTCTATTCACTGCGCTTGCGCCGTGCGGGCCTGCGCATCGCAATGAACCCCGTCGTGCAGTTTGAACATGCCTGCGGCACCTTGGGCGATGGATTTGTCTACCGGCCGATCTGGAAAATCTACTACCACTGCCGCAACGGTGTGGCGATTGCCCACCAAGCGGCTGGACCGCTGATATTTCCTGCAGCGTTGCTTTACTATGTCGCAGTTTGGTGGCGCCGTGGGCGGTATTGTCCACCCGCTGAACGGCCTACCTATTACAAGATGATGCGCGCGGGCCTGCGCGATGGATTACGTGGCAAACGTGGGCGTCACGACGCAGTCCATCAAGACTAGATAGCCTTGCGTGAACAGGGTAGCCTACATAGAACAAACGGATGCAGGATACAATTTCATGACCGACACTCCTCCAGAATCCCCAGAGGAAAAATTTCCTGAAAAACACCCGAATGGCGGTGGGGATCAGAAAGGCAAAGCCAAACCGCCTCAAAGCGCGCCTCCGGGACGTCCTGCAACCATGCAAAAGCGCCACTATGGGCTGCTTTTATCCGCTCTGATTATTGTATTTTTGCCGCTCGCCACCGCTAGCTGGTATCTCTACACCAAGGCTGCCGATCAATATGCCTCCACGCTTGGGTTCACGGTCAGGTCCGAGGATGTCAGCAGTGCCGTCGATTTACTTGGTGGGCTTGGGTCTGCATTGGGCGGCGGCGGATCTGGCGCGCAGGATTCTGATATTTTATATGAATTCATGCGCAGCCAGCAACTTGTTCAAAGCATTGATGACAAGCTTGACCTGCGCACGATCTATACCAAGCAGCGTGATCCCGATTGGCTCCTCAGCTTTGATCTTGAAGGCACCATCGAGGATTTGACCCGCTACTGGCAGCGTATGGTCCGAGTTTCATATGATGCGGGCTCCGGTTTGATGGAAATCCGCGCGCTAGCTTTTACGCCCGCTGATGCAAAGGCCATTGCAGAAGAAATATTTGCCGAAAACTCAGCCATCATCAACGAGCTTTCGGCCATCGCCCGCGCTGATGCGATGCGCTATGCGACCGAAGATCTCGTACAAGCCGTGGAGCGGCTGAAACAGACTCGCGAGGCACTTACGACGTTCCGGTTAACTAACCAGATTGTGGACCCTAACGCGGACATTCAGGCACAAATGGGCTTGCTCACGACCCTACAAGCCCAGCAGGCCGAGGCGTTGATTGAGTTTGATCTACTTGCCGACATTGCTCGCGAAAGTGATCCGCGTCTGGAACAGGCCCAGCGACGACTTGATGTTATCCAGACACGCATCAATGCAGAGCGACAGAAATTCGGGGTTGGCGGGCAGGGACCAGGCGGCGTGGAATATGCAACCACGATCGCCGATTTTGAGCGGCTTACCGTTGATCGCGAATTCGCAGAAGCGGCCTATGCGGCCTCTCTTGCCGCGCGTGACGCCGCCGTCGCCGAGGCCAATCGGCAAAGCCGCTATCTCGCGACCTACATCAAACCGACGCTGGCGCAGAAATCCGAGTTTCCGCAGCGGATCATTATTATCGCGATCATTGGTTTGTTCAGCTTCCTGATCTGGGCGATCTTCAGCCTTGTGTATTACGCATTGCGTGACCGCCGCTAACCCCCATGATCCACCTTAACAAAATCTCCAAATCATTCTGGACCCCGACCGGGAGAAAGGTGATTTTGCACGAAACAGATCTTGTCTTTCCAAGCGGAGTGTCCGTGGGGCTTTTGGGGCGAAACGGCGCCGGAAAATCAACACTGATGGATATGATCGGCGGTACTGCAAAAGCGGACAGCGGGAGCATTGATGTGACAGGCACGGTCTCATGGCCGGTTGGCTTCAAAGGCAGCTTTCATGGACAACTGACCGGTGCGCAGAACATTCGCTTTATCGCGCGCGTTTACGGCGTGGATACAGAAAGCCTGCTCAATTACGTCAAAGACTTCGCGGAGCTAGGTCCGCATCTTTACATGCCTGTGCGCAACTATTCTTCCGGCATGCGTTCGCGGCTCGCATTCGGGGTTTCAATCGGTATTCCGTTCGACACCTACCTCGTTGACGAGGTTACCTCTGTCGGCGATGCCAACTTCAAACGCAAAAGCCGCTTTGCATTTTTGGAGCGGATGGAAAATGCAGGGGCAATTGTTGTGACACACTCGATGCGGCAATTGCGCAAGTTATGCCAAGCGGGTGCCGTGCTGGAAGACGGCGTGTTGACCTACTACGACGATATCGATGATGCGATCGAAGTGCATCATCTGAATATGGGGACGGACGAAGACGAATAATGTTTCGCGCGCGAAAAAATCAGAGTCTATTTCAGAGATTTTAGAGTCTGAATAAGGCGATTTACAAAATCAGCGTCCTTCAAGGCCCGGCCCTGCAACGTAATTTTACCGTCAGCATGGGCCAGATATTCAAGCCCGGACGGCAGCAAGACAGGGCGGGCTTTTAGCTGCTTTTCACCCGCCCCTTTAAGCGCCGCCGCGATCACAGCCATTTCTGCGCCCGCGGTTTGGGGGTGTGCGGCCTCCAGTTTTTTGCGCAGCTTATTGCCGAACCCCGTATCGCCACCAAGCGCCTGCGCCAGTGCAAGCCCCAGCCGTTCTGATAGTGCCGTTGGAAACTGCAACACATCATCCAAGGTCCGCACGATGCGCACAAAAGACCCTATCTTGGACCTTTTGGCCCGTGGCACCGCGTGGAACAAGGCCGCAAGCGCGTCTTTGTCAGAGGCAAATGCGCCCTCATCCGCCGCACGTGCTACGATCCGTCCGCGCTCATAAAACGACAGACCGCTGCGGATTTCATTTTCTTCGACCATCGACAGGTAAGATGTGGCCGCATCATCGGCCTGACGGATAATCGCCAAAACAGTGCCTGTTCCGCCCTCTAGATACAATTCGCGCAGGGCCGTCAGCCGCCGCCACCCCGAGATAAGACCAAAGGTTTCGGGTCCATGCGGCACCACCTCGATTGCGGTTTGCTGGCCGTTTGCGCGCAGGCTGTCTTTCAGCGCGGTCATCTCGTCGGTATCAATCGCCACGCGATCACGCACAAGAAAATCAGCCTTGATCGCATCAAGCTGGACCTTTTCAATCCAGCGCTCTTCTTGTCGCGCGGTGCTGATTTTATCCGAAAGCTCCATCAAGGCATTTGTCAAAGCGGCATCATTGGCCACATCTGCGATCGGCACCCGCGCCGATTTTGTCTCTGGTGCTGCAAGCGGCGCGTCGGGTGTGAGCATTGCGGGGCTTAGGCGTTTGCGTTTGGCCATGTCAGTATCCTTCAAAGGGCTGTGCATAGGGAAGGCGGGTCAACAGCGGGTATATGCGCCGTGCGGTGGTGTTTCGCGTGCGAAACATTACCCGGCCATCTCGTCGCGCCGCCATGTGCCGATCAGCAGCGATTTGAAGGCCGCATAGGTCGCGTCAAACGTCTCGCGGCCCCGTGCATAGGTTTCGCGGTTAAAATCGCGGTAGTCGGCTTCATAGATCCCTTGCACCTGTTCGCCGGCTTGCCCGATCAGTGCGGTGAAATCCTGGCGGTGTGGTGACAATGTGCGCCCCAGATAGGCCTGCATCAATCCGGCCAGCTCGGCTTGTTGGCTGCCGTCATAGCGGGTCACGACGGCGCGCACCGCATCCCAGGAAAAAGCCATCTCGGGGCGGCCCAAGGCACGCGCGGCAAGGTTTTCGCCCTCTTCGATGGAATTGAACGTGGTGTGCAGCATGTCGAAAAACCGCCCCGTGCTGTCAAATTCCAGAAACGAGGCGCCCACCGGCACCAGTAGAATGTCAGCGGCGGCCAACCCGTTGATTGTCAGATAGCCAAGGGCAGGGGGGGTGTCGATGAAGATCAGGTCGTATTGGTCAAGGATGCCGTCGGCCTGCAATGTATCGGTCAACGCATCCCATAATTTCCAGCCGCGGCCCTGCATACGCCAGACAGGCACCTGAAATTCCGCCCAATACAGGTTTAACTGCGCGCCGATCAGATCGATGTTGGGCCAATGCGTGGGCTGCACAAGGTCGCTGGTTTTAACCGAGAGGGCCTCGGTCAGGGTCTCGTCCAAGGGCAGGGGTGCCTCGTCGCGGTCGGCCCGGCGCTGGTTATCGGCCTGTAGGTGGCTGGCGTAATGCCGGGCCAGCAGCGGAAACACGGTTTGCCATTCATCCTCGACCTTGCCGCCGAAGATCGAGGTCATTGACGCCTGACTATCAAGATCAATCACCAGCACCTTATAGCCATCCAATGCGGCCGACATCGCCAGATGTGCGGCAGTGGAAGTTTTGCCAACGCCGCCTTTGAAATTGGCAACGGCCACCATTTTGGCAGGCAGCCCTTTGGGGCGGTAGGGCAGGTATTCTTTGGCTTTTGATCCGGTTGACCCAAAGTGCGCGCGTAGACGGTGGACCTCGTCCAATGTGAACCATTTGGCGCCGCTTGCGGTCTCGGACTGGCCTTGGGGCAGGTCGGGGTTTTGTTTCAGGACGCGGCGGAAATGGGCGGTGGCGACCGGGATCAAATAGCGGGTGATTTCCCAAGTTGAAAACAAGCGTAACTTGCGCGCGCCATCCTCGGATAAGCCGCGCCCTGCAAGATCATCTCGGCCCGAGGCACAGGCCTGGGCGATTTGTGCAAATCCATGTGATGTTGTGGGCGCGCCAAGATCAGCCAAGGCTTGATCGGGATCGATCGAGAAATAGGGGGGGAGGGGTGTGCTGCTCAAACCGCCAGTCCTTTGATGTTATATCTTTTGATCAATATACCTAAAAAGATCGCACATGGAAGAAAAGGTTGCTCATACAGCGGCTTTTCTAAGCAAATATAGCGAAAACGACAGCATCTTGGGGTGTTGTAGCGGGGAAAAGAAAAAAAAGCGATGTTAGAATCTGTTAGTTATATAGTTATGGCTTTGATTGGATTTTTAAGATGTTGGAATAACAGAAGAATTGGCGTCAGTGAAACTTGGGTGCGACTCTGATACCCCGATAGGGCGACTCTGATCCGACGACATGGCGATTCCAATCCACCGTTGCCAGACCCCTGTGGATAACTTTAAGGTGTCAGTGAAACCCCGAAGATAAATATCGGGTGATTCCGGCAACGACCGGAGAGGCAAAGCAGGGCAGGGCATGACAGCAAGTCTATCAGTGGGGATGCGCGATTTTTTCGTGTGCGATATTCTTGAGGCCAGTCCCAAGGATGATCTGGGCACGATGGAGCATCCGTTTTTTTCATTGTCCACGCGCCCTGATCGCACCATTCGGCATTACGCGCATAACGGCACACAGGTGACCGTGACGCCCTCTGTGCGGGGCAGGGCGACGATCCATGACAAGGATATTTTGATCTATTGTATCAGCCAGCTGATGGCGGCGCTGAATGCGGGCCGCGAGATTAGCCGGACGCTGAAACTGACGGCGCATGATCTGTTGGTGGCCACGCGGCGTGATACCGGTGGTGATAGCTATGCCCGTCTGATCGAGGCGTTCGAGCGGCTGGCGGGCACACGCATCACGACCAATCTGGTGACCGGAGAGGCCGAGACCACATCGGGGTTTGGCCTGATCGAGGCATGGGAGGTTGTGCGCAAGTCGCGCGGCGGGCGCATGATCAGTGTGACGGTCACATTGTCGGATTGGCTGTTTCGCGCGGTGCAGGCAAAATCGGTGCTGACGTTAAGCCGCGATTATTTTAATTTGCGCAAACCGCTGGAACGGCGGCTTTATGAATTGGCGCGCAAGCATTGCGGCCAGCAGCGCACTTGGCGCGCGTCAGTGAAGACGCTGCATACCAAGGCAGGCTCAGACGCGCCCTTGCGGGTGTTTCGCGCCGCCCTGCGCCGGATGATCGTGGATGATAATCTGCCGGACTACGAGATGGCCGAGGACGAGGGTGATGTGATGGTGATCACGCGCAGGCGTCTGGTCGAGGACAGCCCGCGCCTGCCGTCCTTTGGGGCCGAAACACTGGATGCCGCCCGCGCCATGGCACCCGGATGGGATATCTATGCGCTGGAGGCCGAGTGGCGCGGGTTCTGGATAGCGTCGGGGCGGCAGAAACTGCGCAGCCCCGACAAGGCATTTTTGGGCTGGTTGCAGGGGCGGATTAAGCGCTAAGCGGCGGGCAAGAGACGTCCAATGCACCAGCGGTATATAAATAGTAGTTTGAAGTCAGGGTTGCTGTTGGGGTGGCGCGGGCTGCGAGGAAAAAATATCCGTCACTCGGGGCTACAAATGACAACGGGATATATGTTCGTTGCATCTCTACGCTTGGGGGCATGACCATGTTGTCTTGGCTGTATAGGACGGTTTGCACAGTGCTTGGAGCCGAGCTCCACGATTGGTTCCAAGGCCCGGTCTGAAATGCGAGGCGGATATCAAGCCCTGTGATCTCTTCGCTACTAAGATGCCCGGCAAGGACAAATCCGTGCAGAACCGACCCGCTGGGCACGAAGATGCCTTTGATGGGCCACGCGATGCTTGGTTCGCTTGCCGTGCCAAGGTCGAGTGTCGCCATTAACGAGCTGCCATTACCAGTTGGCGCGGTCCAGCTGTAATCCGAATTCACTGAATGACGGTAAGAGTAGGGCATGATTTGTCGTGTCAGGCTTGTGGGCATATCCACCGCACCCGTGATCTGATCGATACGCAGGGCTTCGATAAAGGTGCTGCCGTCTGTGCTGACTTTGATGGAAAAGTCATCATTGCCGGCCAGCCCCATTTCGGTCCGCCCTGACCAATTGGTTTGGTAGAGCAGGGACGCCGTGTCGCTGGCATTCGCTTTGTTGAGTTTCAACTGATGACCTGCGCCGTCATGGCTTAGCAAGGTCGCATCGGCGGCGACGGCTAATTTGTTGACCGCATCAGAGCTGGCGTTGATGCCGACCCCTGACAGGTTTTGCAAAACCGCCTCGGGGGCAACATCCTGCCAGCCGTTGCCTGTGAAGACCCGCAAAGCAGACTCTGCCACGCCCCAAGCCTGCCAGCCGATTTGCGGTGCGGCAAATATCCAGCCACCGCCGCGCCAGCTTGCAATTTGCCCGCCTTGGCTGGCCCAAACACCTGTTGGTGCCGCCCCCAGCGCCCATGCCTGTCCCTCACCGGCCTGACCGGGCGGTGTTGTCGCGTCAAATGCCTGCACCGTCAGCTGCACGATCATATCCAAAAGCTCGACCGCCTCGTTATGGGTCACATGTTTTTGCGCTTGGGCCGCTTGAATAAGGGGCAGGGACAAGTTTGGGGAGAGTTCGGACATGAGGGGCGCGCCTTCCGTAGGGGTGAAATAGCACGCAGTATTGGATCATGGGGGTAAACAGGGCCTTGGGGCACCGTGCGGTGTCGTGATCTGTATAGATAGCGCCTGCTTGAAAGGGGTATATCTGCGTGCTAGCACAACCAACGATCTACAAAGGATACGTTTCAATGAAAAAAGTGATCACCTACGGGACGTTTGATACGCTGCATTACGGGCATATCTTGTTGTTGAAGCGGGCGCGTGCCTTGGGCGACCATCTGACGGTTGCCTTGTCGAGTGACAGCTTTAACGCGCTTAAAGACAAGACATCGCATTTTGATTTTGAAGCCCGCAAGGCGCTCCTCGAGGCGATTACCTATGTGGACGAAATTATTCCCGAACACGACTGGGATCAAAAACGCGGCGATGTGACCACGCATAAGATCGATGTCTTTACCATGGGGGACGACTGGGCGGGAAAGTTTGATTTTCTCTCGGACCTTTGTGAGGTGGTCTATATGACGCGCACACCCAGCATATCGAGCACAGAAATCAAAAAGATCACCGGCAAGTCATTCTGACGCGGCGGGCCTCGCAAGGATAATAGCGTTGTAAGCTGTAACCCCTTGGGCAGACTGATGAGGCGCGTCGCACGGCTAGACGGTTATCGGATAAATCTGCTAGGCGTGCGGGCAACGTAAAGAGTTCCAGAGGTGCGTGATGCCCGATCTTCCCGACAATGCCACCACCACCGCAACAGTCTCGGTTGGAGATTACTTTTGGGACCGCCTTGAAGTGGCGTCGGATCGTGACTGGATTGCGTTGGATGCCGCAGTTGGCGACCGGGTGAGCATCAATATGATGGGCTATGGCGCTCAGGCATTAATTGACCCGTATTTGCGCATATATGATGCCAATAGCGTATTGGTTACCAGCAATGATGACATCATTACGGGTGGCCAGCGAAATGCAATGGTGACATTTGTCGTGGGCAGTGCGGGGCCGTATTACATCGAGGCAGGGGCCTATGCCGATAGCGGAACCGGAGGCTATCAAATCGCGGTCCGCGATGGCAACAGCCCGCTGAACAACACCCCTTTGCAGGCGCTGACATGGGACACGGTGCAACCTGATAACAGCGTTTCGGTCTATTTTGTGCCCAATGGCCAAAGCCGCAACCCCGGTGACGGATGGATCACATCCGAAGGTATTAGACCCTATGAACGGGCCCAGTTTCTTGCGGCGTTTGCACAGATCGAAGCGGTCAGCGGCCTGCGGTTCAATATCACGACCGATCCGAATGCCGATTTTCAAATCGTGCTTGATACCAATGACATTGGCACAGGTGAAAACGCGTATCTGGGCGTATTCATTCCCCCCGGCGAGGCTGCCGAGGGTGTGGGCATCTTCAATGGGCAAACGTGGGATCGCCAAGCAGGTGGGGACCTTGAACCTGGCGGGGCGGGCTATGTCACCTTGATGCATGAAATACTGCACGGGCTTGGGTTGTCGCATCCGCATGATACGGGTGGGGCATCGACCATTTTTACCGGCGTCACGAGCGCCTTTGACGACTATGGCAGGGGCAACCTGAACCAGGGTATCTTTACAACGATGTCTTATAATTCGGGGTATTTTACCGGCACGAACGGCAGTGCGCCTTATTACGGTTTGACGGACTATGGCTATGAGGCCGGACCGATGGCATTGGATATTGCCGTCTTGCAAGAGCTTTATGGTGTGGGGGCCGCTTATAAGGGCGGCAATACCACTTACTCTCTGCCGGAGAACAACCAGCCGGGCACCTATTGGCAGGCGATCTGGGACACCGGCGGCAGCGATGAAATCCGCTATGACGGCAGCGGACGTGCAAACATCGATTTGCGGGCCGCCACGTTAGAGAACAATTTTGGCGGTGGCGGCTTTGTGTCGGCTGTGCGCGGCATCAAGGGTGGTTACACAATTGCAAATGGCGTCGTGATCGAAAACGCGACGGGCGGTAGCAATGCTGATTTCATTCAGGGGAATGCGGCGCGAAACAGGCTGGATGGGCGGGCCGGTTTTGATACGGTTTCCGGTGATGGCGGCAACGATGTTGTTTTTGGTCGTGACGGCAACGACAAATTGAGTGGCAACAAAGGTAATGATTACATTGCAGGGGGCCGCAACGCAGATACGATCTATGGCGGCGACGGCAATGATAAGGTGCATGGCGAACGAGGCGACGACAAGGTTTATGGTCAAGCCGGGCGTGACATGGTGACGGGCCAGGACGGCCAGGACATGCTTTTTGGAAATAGCGGCAATGACCGGATCTATGGTGGCAACGGCAACGACCAGCTTTGGGGCGGCACTGATGATGACTATCTCAATGGTGGTGCTGGGAATGACCGGGTTTTTGGCGAGGTAGGGAGTGACACCCTGCAAGGCATGGATGGCAAAGACTATCTCAATGGCGGGAGCGGGTTTGATACGATTGCGTCAGGCAATGGCAATGATACGGTCTTGGGCGGCACGAATGGCGACACAATCACAGCCGGTAATGGGAACGATCGTATCTGGGCGGGTGCTGGTTTTGACAAGGTGCACGCTGGCGCTGGCGATGACTGGATATCGGGTGGCTATAACGGCGACGTCCTGACCGGCGGTCGGGGTGCCGACACATTCTATTTCAAGGGCATTTACGACAGCCTTGCGGGGAGCACACAGCGCGATACCATCACAGACTTTGGACGTGATAACGAAGCGGACGTCATTGATTTACGCAGCATCGACGGCAACCGGGACATTGCCGGAAATCAGCAATTGACCTTCATCGGCAGGGCTGCATTTTCAGGTGCAGCAGGCGAGCTGCGCTATGCCCGCGATGGTGCAAATGTCATTGTGCAGATTAACAACGACAGCGATATTGCCCCTGAAATGGAAATCCTTTTGCGGGATGTAAGCGCCCTTTCGATTGACGACTTCATACTTTAAAGCAGGGCCTAATCAGGCAAAAGGGGTCAATATGCGCGTTCTTGTTACCGGTGGTGCCGGCTATATCGGCAGTCACACCTTGCTCGAGCTCTTGGGCCAGGGGCATGAGGTCTGTGTCTTGGACAACTACGACAACTCCAGCCCCGTTGTGCTTGACCGCGTGCGCGCCTTGTCCAATGGCGGCAAGGTCACAGCCCATGAGGGTGATATCCGCCACAGCCGGACACTTGACGATGTCATGGCGGACTTTGCCCCGGAGGCGGTGATCCATTTTGCGGGCCTCAAGGCGGTGGGTGACAGCATGGCCAACCCGCTGGGCTATTACGATGTGAATGTGAACGGGACGCTGGCTCTTTTACATGCCATGGACAGGTATCACTGCCGACGGATCATCTTTTCGTCCTCTGCAACTGTTTACGGCGAGCCTGTCTATCTGCCTTACGACGAGGCGCATCCCTTGAGCCCGACATCGGTTTATGGACGCACCAAGATGATGGCCGAACATATGATCACCGATTGGGCGCGGACCCATGCGGATGCATCCGGTATCTTGCTGCGGTATTTCAATCCGGTTGGTGCGCATCCATCTGCACGGATTGGCGAAGACCCCAGCGATGTCCCCAACAACCTGATGCCGTTCATCGCGCAAGTGGCGGTCGGCAAGCGGGCGCATCTGTCGATCTTTGGTGATGACTACGACACACCTGACGGGACAGGGCAGCGCGATTATATCCATGTGGTTGATCTGGCACGGGCCCATGTGGCGGCTCTTGATTACGCCACACGCACATCAGGGGCGCGGCCCTTCAACATCGGCACCGGGCAGGCCCAATCCGTGCGCGAGATGGTGACGGCCTTTGAAGCGGCCAGCGGTAAACCCATTGCTTGCGTTGTCACACCACGGCGCGAGGGCGATATCGCCACGATGCAGGCCAACGCGACACGGGCAAATACCGAACTGGGGTGGCGTGCGACCCATAGTCTGGATGATATGGCGGCCAGCACTTGGGCGTGGCAGTCGCAAAACCCCAACGGCTATGACGATGTGTAAATCTGCCTTGCCGGGCACGATGTTCGCCCTCCAGGTAACAGTAGGGTGATGTATTTAGGCAAGCTGTTTTTTATTGTAGAACGACTTTTTCAGAAGGTTGTTCAACATAGTCACCAAACAGATAAGTTATGGGCACGAGCCCAACGAGGAGATGAAATTGACTAAACGCGCGTTAATTACCGGTGTGACTGGACAAGACGGATCATATCTGGCGGAGTTTTTGCTGAAAAAAGGCTATGAGGTGCACGGGATCAAGCGGCGCGCGTCCTCGCTCAATACCCAAAGGGTTGATCACATTTATGAAGATCCCCACACCGATAATGCGCGGTTCCGGCTGCATTACGGCGACCTGACCGATAGCTCGAACCTGACGCGGATCGTATCCGAAGTGCAGCCTGACGAGGTCTATAACCTTGGGGCGCAAAGCCATGTGGCGGTGTCGTTCGAGGCGCCCGAATATACCGCTGATGTGGACGCGATGGGCACCTTGCGCCTGTTGGAAGCGATCCGGTTTTTGGGGCTGGAAAACAAGACCAGATTCTATCAGGCGTCCACCTCCGAGCTATACGGTCTGGTGCAGGAAACGCCGCAAACCGAGACCACGCCGTTTCATCCACGCAGCCCCTATGCCGTGGCCAAGATGTATGCCTATTGGATTGCGGTGAATTACCGCGAGGCCTACGGCATGTATGCCTGCAACGGTATCTTGTTTAACCACGAGAGCCCGCGCCGCGGCGAGACATTTGTGACCCGCAAGATCACCCGCGGTCTGGCCAATATCGCGATGGGCCTGGAGCCCTGTCTCTATATGGGCAATATCGACAGTCTGCGCGACTGGGGCCACGCCAAAGACTATGTGCGGATGCAGTGGATGATGCTGCAACAAGACACGCCCGAGGATTATGTCATCGCGACCGGCGTGCAATATTCCGTGCGCGAGTTCATCATGTGGTCGGCGGCAGAACTGGGTATTGCGTTGGACTTTACGGGGACAGGCACTGACGAGATTGCGACGATTACAGCGATTACCGGCGATCTGGCGCCAGCACTCAAGGTTGGCGATGTCGTGATGCGGATTGATCCGCGCTATTTCCGGCCTGCCGAGGTGGAAACACTGTTGGGCAATCCCGCCAAGGCCAAGAAAAATCTGGGCTGGGTGCCGGAAATCACCGCACAAGAGATGTGCGCCGAGATGGTGGCAGAGGATCACAAGGCGGCCCAGCGTTACGCTTTGCTGAAAAAGCACGGGCTGGATCTGCCTGTGAGTGTCGAGGGCTAGGATATGCGTGTCTATGTGGCCGGTCATCGCGGCATGGTTGGCGGGGCCATTACCCGCCAATTACAGGCGGCGGGCGGGCATGAAATCATCACAGCGACCAGCGCCGAGCTGGACCTGACAAATCAGGTGGCTGTGCGTGATTTCATGCAGGCGCAAAAACCCGATATGGTGATTTTGGCCGCTGCCAAAGTGGGCGGCATTATTGCCAATAACACATACCCCGCGCAGTTCATTTACGAGAACCTGATGATCGAGTGTAATGTGATCCATCAGGCCTATGCCGCAGGGGTGACCCGTCTGTTGCAACTGGGATCATCGTGTATTTACCCGCGCGCTGTGGCGCAACCGATGCCCGAGAATGCGTTACTAACAGGCGTGTTAGAGCCTACAAACGAGCCCTATGCGGTGGCCAAGATCGCGGGTATCAAGCTGTGCGAAAGCTATAACCGCCAGTATGGCACCGATTACCGGTCCGTCATGCCGACCAATCTTTATGGCCCGGGCGACAACTTTCACCCCGAAAACAGCCATGTGTTGCCCGCCATGATCCAGCGGTTTCACGGCGCGGTGCAAGACGGGTTGGACGAGGTTGTGATCTGGGGCACCGGCACCCCGCGCCGCGAGTTTTTGCATGTCGAGGACATGGCCGCCGCATCGCTGTTTGTGCTGAACCTGGACCGCGCAACATATGACGCACAAACCGATCCGATGCTGTCCCACATCAACGTGGGCACCGGCACAGATGTGTCGATCTTTGAGGTCGCACAGATCATTGCTGATGTCACGGGCTTTGCCGGCAAGATCACCTGCGACACCTCCAAACCCGATGGCACCATGCGCAAGCTGATGGATGTCTCGCGCCTGGACCGCATGGGCTGGACCGCGCAAATCGGCCTGCGAGACGGGCTGGCGCAAACCTATGGGTGGTATCTGGACCAACTTGCAAGCGGGGCCGCAGTGCGCGCAAAGTAATGCCATTATGCAGTCGTGATGATACATGATAATATTATAGAGACAGCGATTTTAATCCAACGATAAGGGTGGAAAATGATTACTCCGGTTCTTCTTTGTGGCGGGTCAGGCACGCGGCTTTGGCCTTTGTCGCGCAAAAGCTATCCCAAGCAGTTTTCTGCATTGATGGGGGCGACGAGCCTGTTTCAAGCCTCTGCCGCGCGCTTGGCGGGGCCTGACTATGCCGCCCCTGTTGTTGTGACCGCGGATGCGTTCCGCTTTATCGTCACCGAACAGATGGCGCAGGCCGGGATTGCGACAGGCGCCGTTCTGATCGAACCTGCGGGTCGTGATACCGCGCCTGCGGTTCTGGCCGCCGCCTTGCATCTGGCCGCAACAGACCCTGATGGCTTGATGCTGGTGGCCCCATCCGACCATGTGATCCCTGACAGTGACGCATTTAACGCCACTGTTGCGGCGGCCGTGCCCGCGGCCCAAGCCGGGCAGTTGGTCACATTCGGCATTAGCCCGGACCGCCCTGAAACAGGCTATGGTTATTTGGAAATGGCCGCGGCCCCCACGGGTGAAATAACCCCTTTGCCGCTGAAAGCTTTTGTTGAAAAGCCCGACGCGCAAACTGCCGCCGCGATGTTGGTTGAGGGGCGCTATCTGTGGAACGCGGGCATTTTCCTGTTTTCTGTCAAATCCATTGTCGCAGCCTTTAACACCTACGCCCCCGACATGGTGAAAGCGGTGCAAGCCGCCCTTGATGCAGCTAAGTCCGATCTTGGCTTTACCCGCCTTGATCCTGCCGCATGGGAAGGGGCCGAAGCGATCTCGATTGATTACGCCGTGATGGAAAAAGCGGACAATCTGTCCGTTGTGCCCTTCACCGGGCGCTGGTCCGATCTTGGCGATTGGGCCGCTGTCTGGCGCGAGACCGAGACAAATGGCGTGTCGCTGTCAGGCCCGGCGACGGCAATTGACTGCACCAACACGCTGTTGCGCTCCGAGGTCGAGGGCCAGGCAATCGTCGGCATCGGCCTGGATGACATCGTCGCCATTGCCATGCCCGACGCCGTGCTGATTTCGCACAAAGGGCGCACCCAAGAGGTCAAACAGGCGGTTGCTGCTCTGAAGGAAAAGAAGGCCCCACAAGCCGAAACATTCCCCAAAGATCACCGCCCTTGGGGCTGGTTCGAAAGCCTTGTTGTGGGCGAGCGGTTCCACGTCAAACGCATCGTCGTGCATCCGGGGGCCGCACTGTCGCTCCAAAGCCACCACCACCGGTCCGAGCACTGGATCGTGGTCGAGGGCACCGCAAAAGTGACCATTGATGACGTGGTCAAACTGGTCACGGAAAACCAATCCGTCTACATCCCACTGGGCGCCGTGCATCGCATGGAAAACCCCGGAAAAGTGCCGATGGCTTTGATTGAGGTGCAGACAGGCACCTATTTCGGGGAAGATGATATTATTCGCTACGAGGACGTTTATGCGCGCGGCTAATCCTATGGACGGCCTGTTGCCCCGATAAAGGGCGGTGTCGGCCCGTGGGGGCAGGTCAATTGTTGTAATATTTGGCGCCGTATCCCGCATAGGCGCCGTATTTTCCGCCATAACCGTATCGTTTCATGCCTTTCGCGCTGATCTGGCTAAGGACCAAGCCTGTAACTTTCTGATTAGCATCGCGGAACAGACGCATAGATTCTTCAACTTGCGCGGCTGTTGTGGAGTCCCACTGGACCGTAAACAAGACAGCATCCGCCAGTTTCGCGATAATGCGCGCGTCAGGCACAATCAGCACTGGCGGCGTATCAATGATGATCACGTCATAGCGGGTGCGCAATTCTTCCAACATTTCACGAAACTTGTTGGATGAAAAAAGGTCGGCGGCATTGATAGACGTTTTCTCGCCCACAAGCAGATCACATTCAAAGCCGGGTTCACGAAAAATGACATCCTCCAGGGTCGCATCGTCCGTCAGAACTGAAACCATTCCTTTCTTGGGGATATTATCAAAATACTGGGTAAAGGTCCGACCGCGAATGTCACCTTCGATCAGCAGAACCTTGTTGCCCATACCGATCAGATTTTGTGCCAGCGCCAGTGAATTTGTGGTCTTACCTTCGCCCGGCAACGAGGATGTGGAGACAAGCACTTTGGGGGGATTATCGACATCCGATAACAGCACGGAGGTGCGTAAATTCCGGACAGCCTCGGCCGCGGCAGAGGTTGGTTTTTCGGTAAGGTATTTGACAATTTCTTTGCGGCCAGCCACAGGAATAGATGGAATTTGCCCTAGAACTGTTTTGCCCGTGAAAGCTTCTAATTCCCGGGCCGAGCGGAATGTATTGCTGCGCGCTTCACTGACCAACACCCAAGTGGCCCCCAATAGCATCCCCAAGATTGCGCTTGCCGCAAGGATCAGCGGCTTGCGTGGCGAAGCGGCGGCTTCGGGGACAACTGCTTTTGACAAGATGCGGCTATCGGCTTGCTGAATACCTTCTTGGGCGGATGTTTCTTTTAGGCGGCCAAGGAAGTATTCGTAGAGAAGCCGGCTGGCTTCGGCCTCACGCTGCAACTGCTGCAATGTGATCAGATCCTGGCTTTGATCGGTGATCTGTGCCTCGATGGTGACTGCCGATTCCCGCAAGACGCTCAACTGCTGGATGGCACGGCTCGCTTCAAGGGCGGCGCGTGATTTGACCTGCTCAAAGCGGGTATCAAAAGCAGTTGCTATTGCTGGGTCAGTGTCAACGCGAGGTAATAATCGTTCCAATTGCAGGTCACCGGTTGTGTCGGCTTGTTGCTTGCGGGTCTGTAAACCGGCAAGCGAAACGACCTTGGCCTGCGCAAGATCTACAGCTTCGGTTGCGGCTGAAATACGATCGCGCAATTCTTTGGCTTGGCGTTCGAGCCCGCCCAGAGATTCTGGTGAAATAAGGCTGGTTGCACCCGAAAAATCAGAAACTTTTGCTTCGGCTCCTTCTAATTCAACTTTCAATGTTGCGACCCGTTCGGATAGCCAACTCGTTGCCTGCTCTGTGGCGTCAAATTTCACCTCAAGCTGGTTCAAAATGTAGATCTCTACGATCGTATCAGCGATCAAGGCTGCCTTAGCGCGCCCCTGACTTTCGACAGTGATCTGAAAAACCAGACTTTGTGGCACATTGCGAATAGAGACACTTTCCAAAAGCGCGGAAACCGTTTTGTCCCGCTTTCGCAGTGCGATCACAGCAGCGGGTAAATCCTGCTGGGGAGCATTGGACCATCCGACAAGCTCTTTGATCCCGTCTTTCAGCTTCTGTTTGAGACTAACCTCCTGCAATTCACGATTGAATTCGGGGTCACTCATCAGGTCGAGGCGATCCACAACTTTGCCCATCAGACCGCGCGCTTTGATAACCTCTACTTCAGAGTTGACTGCGGATGTATCCGCCGACATCCCGCCGACAACACTTTGCAAATCCACGACGCTGTTCTGCTGTGTTTCAAGAATCACAACAGCTGTTGCGCGATACGTGGGTGTCGCCACAATAAAAGCGTAGTAAAAAGCGACCGCAATAAACACGGTCATAACCGCACCAATAAGCCATTTGCCGTGCCAGATAATGCCTAGGATTGCGCCGATATCGACAACCTGCTCGGTTGCTCCAAGCGCAGGGTCACTGTTCAAAGGTTTTGACATACGTGATAAACTCTTAATTTGTAATTTGGCGGTTGTGTCGAGGCCAAACTGGTCGAATTTTGTGCTGTTAACCACACTTTCGAGCAATCAGCAAATACACAGCACACTACACACTACCAAGCGTTTGATATATGGGGAACAACAATTTCCTTTAATGCAGGTGCAAAAACAGTTAACCATACCTGAAGTTTATAGAACCCACCTCGGCGGACACTCCTTGAAAATTCTCATTCTTGGCATCAATTTTGCACCTGAAATTATTTCTACAGGTCTTTACACAACAGGGCTCGCCCGAAAATTGAGCGCGCGGCACCATGATGTGAAAGTTGTCACAGCCCACCCCTATTACCCGGCTTGGAGGCGCCAAGCAGGGTATCCACGGTTTTGGTATCGCCGCGCAATGTTGGATGGGACGGTGAGTGTCATCCATTGCCCGCATTATGTGCCCGCGCACCCTTCCGGGGCCAAACGGATTTTGCACCATGCCAGTTTTGCCCTGACTGCATTGCCTGTCATGTTATATCGCGCCGCAACACAGCGACCGGATTTGGTGGTGATCGTGGCGCCTGCCTTGCTTGCGGCGCCTGTCGCGTGGTTGGCTGCACGATTATCGCGGGCCAAGTGCTGGCTGCACATCCAGGATTTGGAAATTGATGCGGCCTTTGCGACGGGATTGCTTAAAAAGGGAACACGCAGTGGGCGATTGGCGCTGATGTTCGAGAAATTTATTCTAAGCCGTTTTGACAAAATAAGCACCCTTTCGGCGCCCATGATGCAAAAGCTGCGCGAAAAAGGTGTCGATGACAGCCGCCTGTATGAGTTACGCAACTGGGCAGAGCTGGATCATATATCTCCCAAGGATGTGGCCCCCGCATTCAAAGAAACATTGGGCATTTCGACACCTTTTGTAGCGCTTTATTCTGGAAACCTTGCAAATAAGCAGGGATTGGAAATCATCCCGCACGTTGCCCGCCTGTTACGATATCGCAGTGATCTTGGCTTTGTTATTTGCGGCGACGGACCAATGGCCAAAAGTTTGAAAGCGCAGTCAGAAGGTAGTCCAAACATTTCATTTCATCCGCTGCAACCCGTTGCGGCATTCAACGACCTTTTGGGCATGGCAACAATTCATCTTTTGCCGCAAATAGCCGGGGCAGAGGATCTTGTTTTGCCTTCAAAGTTGACAAATATGTTGGCATCAGGTCGCCCTATCGTGGCAACGACCGCTGCAAATTCCGCCTTGGGGCAAGAAATGGAGGGCTGCGGTGTGACAACGCCTCCCGGTGACGCGGCTCAAATGGCAAAGGCTATTGCTGACCTGTTGGATGACCCCGAAGCGAGAGCCCGGATGGGCAAAGCCGCACGCGCGCGCGCGCTGGATTGCTGGGACGGCGAGGCAGTGGTTGATGCTTTTGTCACCCAAGCGGACCAATTGATACGGACGGGTGGGCGTTCGCAATGAATAAGATATTATACTCTGCGCCCTTCCGGAAAACCAAAGCCTTGGTCAATAGGGCACCGCGTGCGATTGCACGTATCACAGCCAGCCCGCACGATTATTAAACACGCCCACCGATCATCGTAAATTCACTGCCAAAAAGTGGAGCCCATCTCTTGATGCAAGTTGCACAAGCATTACTCGAAACAATCCAATACGGCAGCTTTATCACACAAACACCTTGCTTGATTAAGGCAATTGACCCCGAGCAATCCCACACCCCTCACAAGGGGGGAGAGAAATGAACATAGATAATCAACGTCTTGTGTTGAAGTATCGGAAAGACTGGTTGCTAAGTGAGGAATCCTAAGACCCATCAAACCGGACGGCGCGTTCACTTTATTGCCGCGACCCCCCCACCTGTAAATGGCATGACCTTGATGTCTGCGGCCATGCGCGACGCTCTCTCCGAGACCGGATTTTTAAGCTATTACCCGGTCACAAACTTGCGTGGTTTAAAAGGGGTTCGCTGGAGCATTCTTAAACATCTTCAGATTTGGCGTTGTGTGCGGCAAGCAAGCCGCGCTGCCCACAGCGCCGACGTTTGTTATATGGTGCCTGATTCAGTACATGGTCTTATTCTTAATCGGATTGAGATGCGTCATCTTACTAAACATTTTGCCCATGTTTTTCTTCACCATCACGTGTCCACCTACGTCAATAAACGCGATCCGCACATGGCGGCAGTCATCAAGCGGTTGGGATCCGCTGTGACCCACATCGTGCTGGGTCCCGAGATGGAGCATGGGCTTCGGACGCAGTATGGGCAAGATATCAAGACCCTAACACTGGGAAATGCCGCATTGGTGCCGACGGTAACAGCCCCGCGCTTGCGCAGCCAGTTAGACACTGTCGGCTATCTAAGCCACGTCAGCCTGCCAAAGGGGATCGACAGGTTCATGGAAACCGTGCGTGCGGTTGATCGTGCCGGCCATAAGATAAATGCAGTGATCGCGGGGCCGTTTGCGGATCAAGAGACCGGCGCGCGCGTTCAAGCGTTTATCGCACAAAACCCCGAGACGCGCCGTTATGCGGGCCCGGTTTATGATGCCCAAAAAGAGACGTTTTGGGATCAGATTGATGTTCTTCTATTCCCCTCGCGGTATGCACAAGAGGCTCAGCCGGTCACGATTTTCGAGGCTCTGACACAGGCGATTCCTGTGCTAGCAACACCGCGTGGATGTATTCCCAGCCAGTTGTACGGGACTGGCTGGGTTCTCCCCGAGGATCGTTTTGTGCAACAGGCCTGCGACCAGATTGTCGCTTGGCGCAATAAACCCGACGCCTATAAAGCCGCGGTTACCCATGCCCTGTCGCTTTGGGATGATCACCAAAAGACGGATGCGGCACGTCTTTTGGATGTTGTGAACACAATCACGCAAAAGCACATGACATGAACACGGCACCAACCATCCGCAAGATGATGGCAAAGGCATTATCGATATCGATTCTTGCGCGGTTTGCACAACTGGGCATGGCAATTTTTGCCGCACGCAGCTTTGGCCCCGAAGGATACGGCGTCTTTACCTATGCGATGGGCATAGGATTGGTGGCAGGGCGTTTGGGCGGACTTGGGTGGCCGATGGTCATGGCACGGTTTGTCCCGGCTTATGTGCAAACAGGCGAATGGGGTTTGTTGCGGGGGCTTTTGCGCATAGGGCCTGTTGCAGCTTTGGTATCAAGCATGGCTGTGGCCGCGCTTATGGTGTTCACAGCTCTCATGGTCGGGCGCGAAAGCGACTTATACCTTGGCCTGTTACTGGGCGCTTTAATCATGCCGATGATGTCACTCCGCACGGTTTATCGGCGCAGCCTCGCATCGTTTGACCGGTCGGGCTGGGGCATTGCTATCGACGAGCTGATCCCGCCGCTTGTCGTAGCACTTGCCATTCTGTCGACATTGGCATCTGGGCCAGAGGCGGCACTCTATGTTTATGCGGCGGCAAGCTTTGGCGGAGTAGCCATCGGCATCTGGCTTGTCCGCCAAGCGATGCCAGCCCAAGCGCGATCAGCCGCCCCCGAAGTGCACCTGAAGATGTGGCTGATTACCGGCCTGCCGGCGCTCGCCGGATTGATGGCCAAGCTTTTGATGAATAAAAGCGATGTGCTGATGTTGGCACCTCTTGCAGGCATGGAAGCGGTGGGCTTTTACGGGGCAGCAATGCGCGTTACATTTGTCCAACTCTTCCCGATGATCGCGCTGTCGACGGTATTAACCCCAAGAATTAGTGCCGCGATTGCAGCCGGACAGCATATGAAACTCAAGCGCATGATGCGGCTTGGGCTCGGGGCGGCGTTGCTGGTTTCGGTGCCGACAAGTGCGGCTCTGATCTTTTTTGCAGCACCCATTATGAGCTTTATTTATGGCACCGACTTCCAGCCCGGCGCGCCCATTCTTGCCGTCCTGAGTGCAGGCCAGATCGCCGCTGCTATCAGTGCAATAACGTCCTCGTTCCTTATCGTTTCGGGGCTTCAGATGCGGTTTGCATATCTGACAATGATCGCACTTGGGGTGAATCTTGTGCTGAATTTCGCCCTGATCCCGCTTTACGGAGGTCTGGGTGCTGCAATCGCAACAAGCGTATCTGCAACGCTTCTTGTGACATGCGAGTTACTGCTGTGGTTCGGTTACCGGCGTCGGCTGTAGGTTCCGATACGCTGGTTTTCTACCGAAAGAATAACGGATTATAAGGTATACAAAAATAATTACTGCGACATCCGATAAAATCCGCACGATACCCTGAGACAACGCAGCATTTGATAGCGCGGCAGTATTCAGGCTAAGTGTGTAGAATAGCGGGACAGCAAATGACCGTTCTTTTATGATTGGTAAAAGTGAATTGCCAATCAGTCGCAGCACATACCCAAATAGTAGCGAACTTATAAGAAATCCGATTGGCCCAAAATTAATCCAGCCTTCTCCCATAAAGCTTGCTGGCCGTCCTGTTCTAATAACAGATTGCTGCAAAACCTCTGCCTTGACGCGTTTGCCCAAGGAAATCTCGGGTTTGCTCGGCCAAATTGTCCGCGGGATAGGCGCAAATACCCAAGTAAAATATGTTGATCCAAGTTGATAGTCCATGCGCTCGGGCACGCCCATAATGATCTGCGACGTTCCGACGATAGATAGTCCATTCCCAGTTTCTGCAAATGCGGAAAGTGGGTCGATAAGGCTAAACTCGGCTGACCGTTGGGCTGTAGTTCGCAGCGCTGTCATCACCAAAAAACCCAAAATAATTGCCATGGCGCTCATCAATTGTATCCGAATAGTAAGTCTATCGCGAACACTCAGCGCAATCAAAATCCCCAAGATCACAAACACGGCGCCCGAACGGGAGCTTGATAGAAACGGCACGGTTAAAGCCAGAACCACAAGCGCCCAAAGTTGATATGAGATTACGCGAGGTACCCGTGTGTAGCGCGCCAAATAATATGGCAGCGTGACCAAGACTGTAATAATAGAGATATTTTTCATCATATTTAGGTATCCGGCGCCAGTATATACGACCTCTCCGTTCGAAATTACCTCAATGGCTCGTTTTCTTGAGATGTCACTAATTGTTGCGCTTAAGCCCCCAGTTTGTTGAATGTAGACGAGAATACTAAGCGCAGAAATTGCTACGCCTGCTACCAATGCAAATTGAACGCCTCGCACCGAAATATCGGTGTCAAGTGGCAATATATACTCTGCTCTTACTCTCGACCGACACGCAGTGTTTCCAACTCCAATGAGAAAAGCTGAAATTACAAACCAACTCGCCCCATAAAGAAACTCATAGTTAAAACGACCAGCCATCATATACTGGATGCGCGGAGTTTGATTAAACGCCACAAAATAGACAGGAATGACTGCGCCTATTATGATGTATAAGACGACTAAATTCAAAGGATCGACTAACGAAATATCCTTACGTAAAAAACAAGGTGCAAAAATTAACCCCGCCAATGACAGGTGGCCGAAAGTCACGAGCAGGAACATTTCACTAGCTCCAAATATAACGGCCATAAAGGAAATGGCAGATAGTAGTAAATTCAGAAATAGCGTTGCTTTATATAGTAATTGCACGAGACCTCGCTTAAGGCTTTGCTAGGCGGTCAAACTGATCCGGTGGCGGTTTAGGCACCTGATATCCCTAACCCAACTGTGAAACAGTGTCTATTGGTCTGCTTTCTTCTCGGCCAATTTAGTCGTCAGATAGGCGCGCGCGTCGTCCGAGAGCGTCTGGGTCAAAGCCGCCGTCTTGGGTAAGATCAGCGCTTTGATTTTATCTCGCGTCCGGGTCGAGATCAGCGGTTTGATCCGGTATAGGTAGAAATGTGAATTTGCTATTTTCGCCATCAAAGACCCCGGTTTGACAACAGCCTTACCCGCAGAGGCATTGCGGTGCGTCTCTTCGGGTCTCTGGTCGGGCGCCACACCCAGAAACGTGCAAATCTGCGCAAAAATGACCGGACGGTTGGCGATATAATCTTCAAAGCGCACAATCAGAATTTGCGTCTCGGGAAGCACCGCCCGCCATGGCGCAAGCTGCCAGTCATAACTACTATATGCCACATAGGTCTCGTCTTGCGTGACGGCCTCGTTCAGGCTGCGCGTCTCTTGCCCGAGACCCTGCAAATGGTGATATTGGCTGATCATGCGCTTGATCGGATCACGCTGCATGTAAATAATTTTGAGCGAAGGCCCCAAAAGGCGAACAGCACGGTCCGCAACCCCTTCGTAAGTTGGCCGCTTGGCATAGGTTGTCGAGGCCTCGCCACAGATGGCATTGGCAGGGGCGGCTGCAAATTTCGCCATATAACGTGCGACCCCCTCGGGCGTATCTGCCTGCGCATAGGCCAGATCATCCGGCTCTTTTTCCGGCGGTAAATAAAGCCCCGAAACAGCGGCAAGATCCTCATATAGCGTCGTCGTGCCCGCCTTCATCGCACCAATGATAAGAAACCGGGGCTGCATTATTGAATGTCCGATTTCAGCTGGCCGTAAACCTTGTGCGCCGCTGCGCGCTGTTTTGCAAATTGCGGCTCAAGGATCGCCTTTTTGGCCGCCGCAACAATTTGCGCCTTCTTTTCATCGTAATGGTTGGGGTTGCTGTGTGAGATGGTCGCATTTTTTTCGCCGCGCCGGCGCGGGTTTTGGTCCATCATGTCAAAAACCGCCTGCCTGTCGGCTTCGGAATCCGCATCAAACGACCGGAACCCAAGTCCGAACTTTTCATTCAGTTTTGCAATAACAAGATCGGGCCGCACAGTAACATCCTCGAAAGATGCAAAGACCACATGGTCCTTTGAAAGCGGCATCACATGAGCATAAAATCGCGTGTATTCGCTAAAGGCATCCCCTACAGACACCGTTTGCGACACGTTCTTCATCGCGAAAAAAGACTGAATAGCGGCGTCTGGCTCACGGTATAAAACAAGACTGGGGATGCCGCGCCGCACTGCGGCTTTCACATGGGCTGCGGCATGAGAGTGGTGCGCGAGACGAATATTGCCCTCATAGGCATACCGCAAGAGCGCCTCTGTCCATGTGTTCCCACAACGTGGTGCGCCCTCGATAAGCAACTGCGTATCTGGGCCGACAACGGTTTTGGCTTTGCGCAATTTGCGCAGCGGCAAATAGATGAATGGGCGTGTTGAAACAAACGACCGCAAGCGCCGCAAGATGCGTTTGGCCGGCTTGGTTGACGGCCCAAAAGAGACCTGTTCATCTACCATAAAGTAACCGTCCCTCTATCGCGTGCTCTCATAAGAATCCCGAAGCTCTGTTATTTTGCAAAATTGCACCGGCGCCCATCAGTAATATCCAAATTCAGAAAGATCATGGCCTAATCTTTTCGAAAGTTCTATGTTTTGCCGGGTAAATTTTGCATCGCAATGCCTTGCAATAACGGCTTTGTGCGTCTTGGCGCGAAAATTAAGGATCGTCACATAATCCAGGATGCGCAACACGCGTAATGTCAGTTGATAAACCCCTTTGCCAATAAAGCCATGGGTTGGAATAATACCGCAAGGCGACAATGTTGTCCTGAAAACAAGCCGGTGAAGCCCGCGCATAACCAACAGATGAAAGATCGATTTACTTGTATTTACCTGCTCGTTGTAAGGCGGTGACGTCGGACCCTGTGCCCCCGAAAATTTCTGGATTGCGGCGTAGAAGCTATCCGGCGATTTACGCAAATGCTCAAATGGAATCATAAGAACATTGGCAGACCCGAATTCTGCGACAAGGGTCTCGTGCAATTCTAGATAATCGATCACAGCATCATTAAAACCCGGTATGCGCCGGGTTGGATCATAGCGGTGTTGTTGCTGCAAAAATGCCTTGAGGCTTCGATGGTCACCATCAATCAATGTTTGCTTCCACATGGAATAGAGCCACGATTTTTGCTCTCGTATGACCACCATAATCTTTGCATCAGGTGATGCCTGCTTTAGACGTCGCAAAATGGCAAGCCGGTCATAAGCCCCCGAAGACGGATATCCCAAAAGCCGCTCATGCGACAAAACCAAAACATGCCCCGCCTTGTCAGCCGCAATTTTGCTATCTTGCAGCGCCGTCTTCTCGGCCACCGTTAAATAACCGGCGCCAAATTTCTGCACAAATAAAGATAGCAAAGAAACGCGATCAACGGGGTGATAGCCATGGGCTTCTTTGAAATAGTTGTTTTGCAAAAGTGACGTGGCCGTCTTGTGAAATCCGATGTGATAAAGGGGCACTGGGGTTCTCGTTTGTATTTAGATTTTCATCAAACCGTCTGTGCAAATTCACAACACCCGCTTGTGCAATTAATGTCGAGAAGCTTGATCAATCCGAAATTGTATTGGGTGTCAGTATTTCATTGCTTTGCCTCGTGTCAACTTAGCCGTCACGATTCTTATAACTAAGAGTTATGTGTGAAGAATAGATGCCCGCAGGTGCAGGCCGGAAACAGCGGCAGTTCGTGTCCGGTGTCGCCTGCCCCGAAAAAGCGTACCAGCTCGTATGTATTTGTCAACAGAATGTGCGGTTTGAGATTTGTCAGGCGTGACAAAAATACGTTCACCGCCTCGTGAAGGCGCCGCAGACGTTTCTGGGTTTCTTCCTTGAAGGGGTCTGATGCCGGACAGTGCAGAATCCTACGCTCTCATGAGCGTTTTGTTTTTCCCGGCACGATTAGACTACCCCACTGGCGGGGGATGGTCAAAATCTGTAGCCTGTGCAGGCGCTGGTAGCGCCGCTGATGCCCTTGGTCAGGCGGACCGGTCGGCCCCGGACGACTGATCTGCGCGAGGTGTTTGACGCGATCCTCTACATCGCGACGACCGGCTGCCAGTGGCGCATGTTGCCCAATGACTTTCCGCCGGTCTCGACAGTGCGGCGCTACTTTTATGACTGGCGCGACAACGGCCTATTGAAGCTAGTCACTGACACCGTTGGCCTGCTTGAATCCATCTCGAGCGCCTATCCACTGCTGCGCCATATCTTTGCCCATGGAGGTTACGCTGGACCAAAACTTAGGGGCGCGCTGGAGAAGATCGGACGTTGGACGCTACAGATCGTCAAGCGTTCCGACACTGCGCAGGGCTTCGAGGTCATTCCCCGAAGATGGGTGGTCGAGCGGACCTTTGCATGGCTTGGAAGATGCCGCCGAATGGCAAAAGACTGGGAGAAAACTATCGCAAGTGCCGATGCCTGGCTCCTCATTGCGCACATCAGGCGTGTAACCCGCATGCCCGCAAGCTCATGAAATCCCGCGTATAGTTTTGAATCAGACTCTAAGACCGGATATTTTCCCTCAGCGTAGGCCGATTTTCCTGATCACAGTGGTTGCCAAAAATGAAAAGGCCAACCTGTCAAAGACAGAACAAGCTGCGGCCGTCGAGATGAGCAAAATGATTGTCGTAAGATATCAAGATCTGGAGACGAAACACGAGTGCATTTGAGAGCGTGAAGAATGGCCTGGAAGACGCCTGAGCTACCCCCCGAAATTAGGACACTGACGTAAGCTGCGATTTGTA
>TARA_R110002167_G_C12706738_1_pt1 | contig 29253 bp, 20 predicted proteins | sample TARA_R110002167 | Tara Oceans TARA_R110002167 (sample SAMEA4398238) | marine metagenome | biome: Polar Biome; feature: [MES] marine water layer (ENVO:01000295) within the mesopelagic zone...; material: water (ENVO:00002006), including particulate matter (ENVO:01000060) such as......
CGCCGCCTTCTTTTAGACCCTTAGAGCAATCTAAGGGTCTTTTTTTTGCTCTTTGGCCTGTTATATTAATTAATAGAAAATTTTAATTAGTAGTGTCCCAATTTGCTTAGCTGTAATCCTCTTAGGAGAATGATTGGTAAACTTTGATTTTGATTTCACTTTTTCCGGTAAAAACCGTATTGTCTCGCCCCTTGGCTCTTTATTGTGATAGGGGCTTCCTTTGTTCTGGTGGTATTGACCTTAATTTTCCAGTCTTCTAAGTTTCTTGATGGCAAGTCCATCTTTCTTCTGGATTGGCATTGTGGATACGCCTTGTTAGCTCAGCCCCGTTTTTGGTTTTATATTTTTATAGCAGGAAGCTGGCTTTGGCTTATTTTTTACTGAGTTGGCTAACTTTGAAATTCATATAACGTGCCCCACGGGTGTACATATGTCGAAGACCTATCTTTCCTTCTGTAATCGGTGGGAATTTTGAATTTACAAAATGGCAAAGCATTTCTTTCTGCTCGTTCTTTATATGCATGTAAATTTCCCTGTCCCTTTTTATAATTGTTATTTGGTGAGGAACACCGGGAGAAAAAAATCCAGTATTTTTATATTCGTTATCAAGTGCTGTCCCTCCCAATCCGCTGGCCATATAGCGGCGACCTCTAATGTAATCCTTTCCCGGGATAGTGTTATCCGTCCCAAAAGCCGCATAACTAATATGGTAAGTATTCATGTTGTTGAAATAGCTTTTCATGGAAGGAACAGTTCGTTTATCTGCCCATAAACTGATATCTTCGTCAAAGCCTGGTTTTCCGCTTCCTGTGGCCTGAATATAGAGAATTGTCACCATCCGGAGTTCCCTGTCCGTTCTGGTGTATTCATATTCGATTTTGAGATCCCCTTGGAAGTCCTGCTTAGTCCATAGTACCGCATGATGCGCATCGTTGAAGGCTTCCGGACCTGCGCTAAAGTTCATGCCATTTTTTTGGTTGGTTATTTTAGCTTCCTTACCGTCAAGGGACCAATTGTTCTCCCAATCTTCGGTACATGAATCGTAGAAGACCTCTTCCCATTTGGAATCTGAAAGTTCCATGAAATTTTCCATGTCTTTGTCTTCTGTTTGGGCAAAAGCTAAATTGACTGCAAAAGTTATTAGTACACTGAGCCCAATAGCCATGATATTCCTAGTTAGTGTCATGTTTTTTCGGATTTTTTATCCTATTTCTATTACAGGAATTGTCTTAAACTTACATTATTCTATTCGTTAGGTTAAAATAAATATTTATTCTCAGTAAAATGATCCATATAATAGAAGATGAACCAATTTATTTAATAACTGGCAAATAATTTTGTTAACCTTATATCCTTACTGGTCTTTGAATGTTGTATTCCTCATAACCTTTGGCTTTATCATGCCAATTTTATTGATTTTATAGCGCCGGTTTTCTTCCGTTTTGGTAAAGGTGACTGAGAGGAATCGAAGTCACCCCTTAAAAGGTTCCTGTATCAACCGAACTTGAAAACTTTCTTCAACATAGATCTAAGTTTAGCGATGCGTAATTATTTACAATATGAATTAACATAATCCGAAAAAGTATACAAAATACCTTCCACCGGAGAAGTAAAGATTTAGCAGGTAAATGGTCATGCTTTGGCGGGTATCAAACTTAATGGTTATTTCTGGGCAATTGATCTATTGAGCCAACTTAATGTTTTTGCTTTCAACCTACCGGTGATAATGTCCCAAAAAATAATAACTTTAAACAGTAGGATTACCATAAATTTATTGATTGCATTATTTCCATTCCTGGCAAAATAACCAAGTGTGTATATCAAATAGAAATTATTTTACATAAATATTATTTTATAAAGCCGACTGAAGTAGCTCAATAAGCTTATCGCTGTGGTATAAATTAAAGAAGAAAAAAAGTAGAATTAACCCATGAGCAGACGATGAAGGTATAATCAATCGGTTCAAAAAATGCAAATCAGAAGAATTTTATGCGCTAAAGACATCAAAATAAAGTATTTTGACCAGAGTTAAATCCTGATTATGTAAGGATTCCTAATGGCTGTCCCGTGTTTAGGAAAAGTGTAGTAACTGACAGAAAATCAATCTATTTGATGCAGTTTTAATAAATAATAGATTTTCTACTACACAATTCCGGTATAATCAAGAAAATTCTTTTAAAAGTAATAATTTACCAGTCCATTCAGCTATTCATTTGGGTTTTTAGGAAGACTGTAGTAACTTTTAAAGGTAGTTTAACCAAACCCATATAGCCTTGATACTGAAATCCTTTGCTACAAATGAACATTCAACAGCCATTTATTTTGGCAGGCAACACAGGCACTTGAAAAAAGATCACGAGGTGAATTGTATCAATCGCCGTGACTGCCTAGGGATCTTAGGTGGATCGCTTGCAAGCCTTGCTCTTACTTCGAGCTCGCAACCGGAGAAGATTAACAGCGATCTGCCGGTCGTCGATACTCATTTGCACTGTTTTGCTGGCCCCGACAACAATAAATTTCCTTTTCATCCCAATGGACCCTATCGACCTGATTCCGCTGCAACCGTAGAAGACCTGCTGAGTTGTATGGACGGGGCAGGGATTAAGTACGCAATCGTTGTACATCCTGAACCGTATCAGGACGACCATCGCTACCTTGACCATTGTTTGGAAGTTGGTGAGGGCCGACTTAAGGGTACCTGTCTGTTTTTCGCTGACCAGCCTGATTCGCTCGCTGCGATGCCATCCTTTTTAAAAGACCGTGAAGGAAGTATTATCGCGTCCCGGGTTCATGCTTACGCTCCCGATCGATTGCCTCCGTTTGGGAAACCGGAACTCCGCAAATGGTGGCGTAGTGTCGCTGATGCCGGCGTTGCCGTGCAGTTGCATTTTGAGCCCCGCTATGCTTCAGGTTTCGAAGGTTACATTCGGGAATTCTCAGATACCACTGTGATCATCGATCATCTTGGGCGTCCGTTTCAAGGATCCCCAGAGGAATATGCCAGAGTATTACGCTGGGCTGACTTTCCTAACACAGTAATGAAGCTAGCATCGATCCCAAAAGCGGAGCAGTATCCTCACCAGGACATCAGGCCGATCATCCGCCAATTGACAAGTGCCTGGGGTGCCGAACGGATGATCTATGGCGGGGGCTTCAATACAGATGCGACACCAGACTCCTATCGCCGCTACCGTCAGGACTTGGTAGGACACCTCTCGCACCTCTCCTCACTGGAACAGGCAGCAATACTCGGTGGTAATGCGGCACAACTTTTCGGCTGGAGCTAAGTAATCCTATGGAATTAATCATTATTTGTTAAGACCTCTCAATTTCTCTGGTTATCGAAAGTACAACAATTAACTATATTAGAAACAATACCAACTGGTTCAACAAAAAAGAAGTGAAGAGCTGAAAATTGTAATTAAAGAGGACCGCATGAAATAAGACGAATTTCGGGAGATTATGTATTTCCCGATGGCATCCAAACCTATCTAGTTTATTGGTAATAAAACCAAAAAAGTTCCTTGGCTAACCAAGGAACTTTCTATAATTTAATACAGGAATTTTTCCGATTAAGAAACAGTGATTTGCTTCACTCTTTTTAACTCTTCTTTTTTAGGGATGAGCAATTTTAAAATACCGTCTTGGTATTGGGCGTTGATCTGATCCACATCTACTTTGTCTTCTTCAATAAAGAAAGACCGCTCAAAGCTTTCATAATGAAATTCAGTACGCTTTACTTTATGACTTTCATCTTTTTCTTCCGTTTCTGTTTTTTTACTTGCGGAGATTGTCAGGTAATCTTTTTCAAAGGAAATGTTAAAATCTTCCTTTTTCATACTAGGCGCAGCTACTTCTAACAAATACTCTTTGTCATTCTCTTTGATATTGACTGCCGGCCTATTACCGTTGAAACGATTCTCGGGGCTACCCAACACAAAAGATGAAGGGACATCAAATAATTGATCCAACCAATTGTTAAAATCAGGTGCCTGTGTTTTTCTTCCGTTTGATTTTATAAGTGTCATGGCTATTGTATTTTTAGTTTTAACTTCTTTATTTACTCAACATTTTACAAAATAAATGCCAATCCAAAAAAGAATATAAAGACCTGTAAAACAGGACAATACGTCATATATTTTAAAAATGTAATGCCATTATGGCTGGATTGCATGAGTTCGACTGACTTTATGGCATAGCACGTACACCTAAAGCCTGATATAATTATTCGACGGATAATTCATAAAAAAAGGTAATTCAATGTGGAAGAAAGGAGCATCGGGATATATACCTTAACAAAAGAATTTTCATTTTTCCTCCATCATTTTAAAAACTTTTGTGAGGGACGAAAATTATTGGTTTTATCAAGCCGTCAACTGAATTCTAATTTTTGGATGGAATAATTGAAAATCTTTCTATTCCTTTTTTGTCTACTAAAAGCCTTATAATTCCATTATCGTTTTTATATGGGATATTTATGGTTTTATCATTATTTGATAAGGCAATGAATTTATCCTTAAGTTCATATTGAAAAATGGAATCTCCAAAGAATTTCATACCGAGCTTGGGATCTATTTTTACAATTGAATTGTCAGTTGAAAAAATAAATGTGTTATTGGAACTAGTAATAATAGGGATTATATTTCTTCGGGCGATTGAATCTTTTGCAAACTGAGGGGTCATTGTAAAATCAACAATAGCATATTCACCCTCCAACGAAAGGTCTTTGTCATAAGGATTACATGAAAATACAAGAAAGGATATTACAATAAGTAATGTTGTCTTCATTTTGATTCTCTATTAAAATTAGACGGTTTAAATTTAGCCTAGGTTAGGAATGGTTTTAATGGTGCTCAACTTCTGTTATAACCAAACTTTATTTGGACTTTTAAAAATTCATATATCCAATCTACCCTCTTATACTATATTATTAATTATCAAATTAAAGAATTAGGACGAGAAATCAAATGGGAGTGGGACAATTAACTCTAAATTGGAAGAAATACCTCTGAAATGCCGATATCCTGGTGGTATCGCTACCTTTCTTCTGCAGCAATACCTCGATAGTCAACTTTTTACTAAAGGCTGATCAAAAATTATCAGCCATTTTTAATGAATATAGTTGTCATTTTATTAATCTTCAGCCTCTAAAGAACATTCCCCTTCTTTTATTTGAGATGCTGTTGGGTTATATCCGTTTAAAGCCAAGTTTAATTTGTAATAAATCCCTTCTTTGAACAAATAGGTTAATCCGCAAAAATCAACCAATGATTTGTTGTTGGTGATAGTCAGTACATATCCATTATCAGAATTGTAAAGATTTCCTACGGAGAATAAGTTTGATAAACCATCTAAGTTTTCAAGTGTTTCATTCTCTGAGATAGTTAGGTCTCTTCCCACTTCGTTAATAGCGTTCATTGCCGAAATATCTGTTAATAAAGGATTGCCTTTTACCTCTACGGCAAAAGTTATTTCAGATTTAAATTTTAATCCTTCAAGGCTTTCAAGAGATTGGTTATTAATAATTCTCATTGAGCCATCCAATACACCATCTGTAGCCAACAGACCATTTAAATCATTCAATTTTGCATTATCAGTAATGTATAAATGATTTATTTTGGTTAAGGTTTCCCCAAATCCTTCGAGAGAACTTAGGGAGTTATTTGCGGCTATAGTCATTCCCCCAATAGTTTCTAAATTGTGTAAACCGGCAAAGGATTCAAAAGCACTATTGTGGGCAAAATGCAGGTATCCCACACTCTTAATGTTATCCAATCCTTTTAAGTCAATCAGACTGTAGTTGTGTTCAATTATGGTGTTAGAAACCAATTTGGTTAGGTTTTCCAATCCTTTTAGGTTAACCAAAGTGGCATTTTTGGAAATTCTCAGCTCTGATGCCACTACTCTAAGACGTGACAAACCCTCAAGCGATTGAAGAAGGGTGTTGTTGCTAATAGTTAGGTAGCCCAACACGCTTTCGAGATTGTGTAACCCAGTCAGGGAAGTCAGTTTTTTATTTGTTAGAATTTCAAGGCTACTGGTTATTTCTATAATAGACGCTAAGGGAGATAAATCAAGTATCGGATCTTCTTCCCCTGGGAAATATTCTCCAATCCTTACCCGCCCTTCAATTCTTTCGTAAGCCAATTTCCTAAATTCGTTAACATCTGACTGTGTAGTAAGAAACACATCACCAATGAAGGTACCTCCAACAGGTTCTTCCTCCAACTCCTTTTTTAAAGGAATTAATAATGGAGTTTCCTTATGCAACATTAGGCTGTCATAAGTAAAGTTGGATTCAAATGGCTCATAACCTTCCTTATTTATAGCTATAGTATATTGATCGAGCTCAATGGAAGGAGTAACCTTGTTGATAACGTTGTTCAATTGCAGTTCAGTTTCAAGATCCTCTCCAGTCAATTTCAACCTACCGGATAGGAATTCAAGATTTTCTTCTTCATCCAACAAACCTAAAAAGAAGTAGAACAACTGTTTAAATTTGACATTCAAATTCTCAAGGCCAAAATCTTCAGGGGTAAAGCCCTCGATGGAAATCACTTCTACATTGATGTCGTTAACAGGCTGTAGGCTTGTTATTTCAAATGGGATTGGCAACAAATCTGAGATTCCCTCAAAGAGGGCCTTCAAAGGTGTAGCTAATAAGACATTTTCATCAACATCAACCATATAAAGTGTAGTGATCTGGTAGGAGCCGATGGGCAAAATTATATTTTCACACAAGTAGGAGTCTCCGACAACTGTAACTTTTAATTTTTTCTGGTTATATGCTGTAGAATCACCATTTGCTTTTAAAATCGTTAGTACTATATGAGAAATTGCCAAGGTGTCTCCTTCTTCTACTCTACTCGCAGGAGTTCCGACAAGTTGGTTAAGATTTAGTGATACAGTACCGCTGGTCGGAAGTGTTTCCTGAACTTCTTGACTACAATTGATAAAAGATAAGAATAGTAATAGAAATGTAAAATTTCTGCAAATTGAAGTGATCATGTTTTTAATAAAAGTTAAAATAATAAGCTGTTATCCGATAAAAGTCTTAGGCAACATTAAATGCTTATCAGTGCATCATCTGAGGCTTGAGATCTACCTTCAACTAAGTTTATCAAAGGTACAGCATGTTTGTTAGAAATACAAAAAAATGTTTTTCAAAACTAAAAAAATGTATAAAATAGTTTATTTTAAATAATAGAGGCCATTAGTTTGGGGTGGATAATTAGCGAAGAATTAGATTTCATAACAGCAGACATTCCACCAAGGGCCAAGCCAGATAGTTTTAGAAAATTTCTACGGTCTAGGTAATTCATAGTGTTTTTAATATTATAAAATTTAAAAACTAACGGAGGAGTCCGGGATACCAGTTCTCAGCATTGTACCTATATATCTTATCTACTACGGATTTGGGGAGCTTTAAGCCTTTGAATGTGCCATCTACTTTTGGCACATTCATTTCTTCATCTCCGGTAAAAAATTGCCAATGCCTTAACCAAACCTCGTGGGCATGTGCAGCAATTTCATCGGGATCGGTCAATCCCTTGGCCTGTATATCAGATGCTCCGGCCCTTAAATCGGTTCCATAAATTAGCCTGTCTTGGTATTTGATAAAGAAATCATGCACACCTTGCCAATTGTTAATGGCCTGATATTGTAGGTGAGAAATTCTCTCAGCCATGTCCACTGCCATATTGGGAAATTGGTCAAGTCTTTTTGCCAATTCATTGACATCATATTCTAAACTTCCCAAATGCGCTCCAACGAATCTTAAGTCAGGGTTATTGGCCAACATCTTATCTCGGGCACCAATCTGATCCTCATAAGAAGGAAAGTCGGGAAAATTGTACATATGGTACTTAGGGTTTTCACTAAAATAATCCTTGTCTCCCTGAACGGTCATTTCTTCCAGCGGCAACCAGGTATTTTTGGGTTCTCCAAGATGCCCCAATAAGGTGATGTCCTTTTCCGCTAAAAATTTTAAGATAGGCTCAAATTTCTTGTCATTGATGGTCACCAAATCCCCTTTTTCATTTTGCAATTCCATGCCCACGTTTTTCCAAACCTTTACCGCAATGGCTCCATGGGCAATGGATTTTTCTATGTAGTCCAGGGTCTTGCTTACCCAATCGTCATCATTGAATCCATCCAGAGAAAATGTGGTGGCATAGGAAACAATTTCAGGATAGTCGCGAACCATTTTTAAAGAGAAATTCTCTTGTTCTTCAGGGGTTCTTTCTGGAGAAGTATATACGCTGACGGTTAAAAATTTGAAGTTATCCTTAACAGCTTGGTTGATAAAAAGGGTATCCAATTGACTGCGAAGGTGAACATGGGTATCAAACTTTTTTATGGAGGAAAAATCTTCCATGGAATAGTAAGTGTCTGGCGTTTGCTCAGCCATTTTTTCTTGATTTTGTGGAGATCCACAGTAAGTGAAAAGTGCCATCAGGCTTAAGGAAAAAGTAAATAATTTACTTGCTATGGTAATTTTTTTCATGGCTTTGGCTGTGTGGTTTTAGTTAACGTGTATTTTGGAGATGGGCACAGTTGCAAAAAGTTTGGTAGACTGATGGCACTATTCCCTCTTCTTATTTTCCTGTGGTTTAATTTAACCAAAGGAATTGTTAATATTAAAATTAATTGAATGTTTTTCTCTTTTGATGAAGATCAAGAAAGAAGAATAGGAGTATTTGATTGGATTAATTGGTTATATAGGATGGTTATTTTCAGGGATAAAAAGTCTATTTTTTTGCTGTTATCGTTAGAAATTCCCCATAGTCCATCTTTGAAAAAAGCGGGATTTTGATATTTTAAAGATTGACGATTGCGTAACGAAGTTGAAATTAAGTCTTCCTACTTCATTGTCACCAATTGAGCAATTTATCAAAGGCCGTCTCGATTAGTAGAGTAGTTCGAGATTTATTCATAAAACAATCCCGGTAACCAGAGGCTTACTTCGGGGATATAGGTGATCATTAAGAGGACAAGGATACTTACCATCAAATATGGCAAGCCGGCCACGGCTATTTTTTCAAGAGAAATACCTCCAATACTGGATGCTACAAATAAACAAACACCTACTGGTGGGGTGGTCAGCCCAATCACCAGATTAAAAACCATGATAATGGCAAACTGAACCGGATCTACACCTACATTTACCGCTACACCAAGCAAAACCGGGAATAGAATCAACAAGGCCGCAATGGTCTCCATAAAGGCCCCAACAAAAATTAACAAGAGGTTGATTAATAAGAGCAGCATAAATTTATTGCTTGTCAGCTCCAGTAAGCTATTGGCTATCAACTGTGGTAACTCTTCTACCGTCATGATCCAGGCAAAGAGATTGGCGAAGCCTACCAGCACCATCAATGCAGCAGTAGTTTTGGCTGACTGAAGCAATATGGCCGGAATCATTTTTATTTTTAATTCTTTGTAAACCCAAAGGCCAATGGCTATCGCATAAATTACTGCTACAATGGATGCTTCAGTAGGTGTAAAAACGCCCCCTATGATGCCGAAAAGAATTATTACAGTCATCATTAAAGCCCAAAATGCCTGAAAAAAGCTTTTGAAAACGAAGCCGAATGTTTTCCGAGGTCTTTTGGGATATTTTCTTTTCACAGAAATAAGGTAGGTAATCAACATAAATCCTACCCCTAATAGTAAACCGGGAACAATTCCAGCGACAAATAGCTTTCCAACGGAAAGCCCGGTAAGCGTGGCGGCAATGATCATGGGTAAGCTGGGAGGGATAACAGGTCCTATGGTGGATGAGGAAGCCGTCACAGCACATGAAAAAGGGACATCATAACCTTCTTTTTTCATGGCGGGAATCATTACCGAACCAATGCTGGCAGTATCGGCAATGGCCGTTCCGGAGATACCACCAAATAGCATTGAAGCACCCACATTGGCCAATCCTAAGCCACCTCTGATATGGCCCAATAGCGCATTGCAAAAATTAATAATACGGCCTGTTATGCCACTGGCATTCATTAAGTTCCCTGCCAATATAAAGCCGGGAATAGATAGCAACACAAATACATCAATGCCTGCATACATTTTTTGAGGAATCACCATTAAAGGGATATCACTGAACAGCAAATAGGTAAAGGCAGAAATGCCTAAGGCAAAGGCGATTGGAAATCCGATGGCCAAAAGAACCAAAAAGACAATAAATAAAAGTGCCGTCATCTGTTTTTCTGAATTAATTTCAAGGTACTGTAAAAGGCAACCGATAAACCCATAATGGCCATGGCACCATACATAAAGGCCATATTAAGGTTCATGGAAGGAGATTTTTGTATGCTTACAATCTCCATTAAAGGAAGGCTAACCACAAACTGAGTGAACATTAGGCCGATAATGCAAACCATAATTATATTCTCTAATAAGGATTTGTATTTGGGCGATAATCTGTCTAATAAAAAATTTACACTTACATATCCATTGTCTTTTACGGCTAGGGCTGCCCCCATGCTCACCAAATAGATAAAACAAAAGCGGGCGAGCTCTTCGGTCCAATTGGGAGCCCATGGCAAAAGGTACCTGGCAATAACTTGAAGCAATACAACGGCAATCATCAATATAAAACTTAGGTTTATAAGGAAACCCAATACTTTATCTAAAGTGGGAAAGGGAGATTTTGTCATTTTACCTGTTGGATTCTGTTTAAAAGATCTGTTTGTTCTTCATCAAAGGATTGCAAAACGGCCTCTTTGGCAGCGGCTTTGAAAGCTTCATTGTCTACTTCGATAAATTCCATTCCTTTTTCAACTAAGAAATCGTAGTCTTTCTTTTCTTGGACTAAAAACAACTCATGTTCATACTCTTGCATTATCTTAGCCGACTCATCAATTACCTTTTTCAGGTCTTTGGGGAGGCTGTCGTACTTTTTGCCACTCATGACCACATAAGCCCAACTTTTCACATGTGAGGTGAGCATGCAATATTTTTGAACCTCATAAAGTCCAGCATCTTTGATCAATGCAAAGGGGTTTTCTTGTCCGTGGATCGTTGACTGTTGCAAGGCTGTAAAAACTTCCGAAAAGGCCATGGGTGTTGGTTTAGCCCCTAAAGCACTCCAAGTATCCACATACAATGATACCGGAGGTACTCTTAAAATCATCCCTTGTAGTTCGTCGGGATGACGGATAATCCGATTGGCAGTAAGGTTTCTTGCCCCCCGCTCAAACCATGCTATAGGTCTAAAACCGGCTCCATCCAAAATGTGTTGTTCAATCTCTTTTCCCAAAGGTCCACCGGCTACTTTTTTTAGATGCTCAGAATCTCGGATAGCGAAAGGGGTGGCGCAAAGAATGGCTTTGGGCAAGCTCCAACTTTGCAGGGATTCTCCGGTAATCATAATGTCTGCACTGCCTACCAATAATCCTGTCAATACATCCATCTCCTTCCCTAATTGCTCATTGGGATAAACTTTTACTTCAATTCTACCATTGGAACGCTTTTTTACCTCTTCAGCAAATTTTAAGCTGGCCAAGTGCCAACCGTGGCGGTTGTTGGCCAAATGTCCGAAGCGTAAGACATATTCAGGTTTATTTTCTGAGGAGGTTGAGCAACTCCACAGTTGAATGAGTAGTAAAAATAAAAGCGTTAATCGCCTTGGGTTTATTGTCAGCATATATAAAACTAAATTTTTTAGTTTCAATTAGAAAATCAAACCAAAGTACAAAAAATATGGGGCAAGGCATTTAAATTTTAAAATTTAGTGCCTACGACTACTGTTTTTTTGATGTGCTGCACATGGCCTCCTGGATGAATAAGTTCTGCAGAAACTATATAATAGCCAACCCCTACCTTTTCTCCTTGTTCATTGGTGCCGTCCCAAGTATAAAAACCATTGGCTGCCCAGAGTTCATTTTGACACAATAACTTTACCTCGAGACCGGAAGCAGCAAATATCCTTAAAGTAGCCTGATAATTGGGCTGGTCCATTTTATAGGAAATGGTGGTAAACGGCTGTTCTCCTGTAGCATCTGGAATAAATATTTTGGGGGATATCGTCAATCCTACCCCTCCGGTATTTCCATCATAAACCTGGGAGTTTTTATAGCCCGGTGTGGCATGGTTTTCAGCCACAGCCGCAGAATGCCAGTTTTTAGGATCATTTACCTCCTCTCCACTAGCATATCTTTCCAAAGACACACCTTTGACATCCCTCAAAAAGCCGTGGTGATAATCTTCATCATAATCGAATCTTTGTGGCCAATTTTCTTCAGGGTCAAGTAAAATGACCGAGCCTGAACGAATAGGGTAACTTGGTAAACTCATTTCTAGAAAATTGCTGTTTACTGCCTTTGGAAAATAAGTACGGAGGCTTTGACTGTCGGTGGTAAGTACCAAATAAGTAAATGGGTCAATAATAAAATCATCCGAAGCTAGTATTTTTCTGTTGTCAATTTCTCCGTTAGAAAAGTTGGCCAATTTCCAGTTTTTGAGGTTGATTAACTTACTAGAATTGTTGTAAATTTCTACAAACTTGGGAGCCCCCGTCGGGGGATTGAAAAGTACTTCATTCAAAACAACGTCCCCTTCCTCAGGATTTCCGGGTATTTTTACCAAAGCCTTGTTATTATCTAAGAGATTTCCTGAACAATCTCTCCAGTTGTCAACCGTAATTTCATAAGCTTGGTTTTCCTCCAAATGTTCTTCAAGATGGAGAATCCATTGTAAAGGATCATTTGGATCCTGATAAACATTACTGATTTTAACGGTAGGAACAATCTTAAAATTGGCCCTATTTTCGGTTTCATGAGCAGAGGGTTTTGAAAATTGTAAAAGGATTTGGTTGCCGGCGCTGACCAGCGAACCAAGTAGTTGAGGAGAACTGCGGTCAGGACTATCGTCAAAGACTGAATTAATGAAGCCGGGAGTTCCTTTGGCTTCAATACTAGCCGGTGCATAATTGCTAGGTCCCTCGCAGGTAGACCAAGGGTTTATCAACTCCCAGCTATAACCATTAGTAAGCACTTCACTCGCAAGTGGCAACTCCGGATGATAGCTCATCTTGTCTACAAGTTCTTTCTTTTGATTCAATAGGGAAATTTCGTCCCCTCCATTAAGCAGGGTGGGCCAATGGCTTAGGCCGATTACCTTTCCATATTTGCTAAAGGTTGCTTCAGAAGACGCCGGACAAAGGATAATATATTCTCCGGGTTTCATTTCTGTTCGGGCCAAAACACTTTTTGTCCTTGAATTGGCCAATTGCATGCCACCCAAATTAAAGGTACTGTCCGTAGGATTAAATATTTCTATATATTCAGCATTAGGTAAGCTATTCCCCTCCTTTGGAGCAGGCATGACCTCATTGATCAGGATATCTTTATACCCCGCTACTGTTATTTCCTTGTAAAAGAAATCAAATTCAATTGGGGCAATCTCATTGCCGTCTAAATCCTCAAGCTGTTGGACGTGCAAAGTGAGGGCTAGGTTGTTTGTCCAAGTGGATTCAAAGGATAGTATTACCAGCTTCCCGTTCTCCTCTAGGGTTACTGTGTGAGGGTTTTGTTCGGAAATACTGTAAAACTGTGGCACAATGGCCAACACCGGATCCAAAGCTTTATCAAAATACAAAGCTAATTGATTTTCAGGAAGAACGACTACTTCCAAAAGTTGAGGTGCTGAAGGATTCCAAGAAATTGTCCTCTGGCTACCCGGTAGAATTTGCTGATTTTTCTGTTTCCTGGGAGGAATTTTTAAGGTTAATTGATGGCCTTGTGGCAGCGGAGGAGAAATCAATATTTGGATTTGTTTTCGATAGGACTGATTTAAAAAGGGTTCCGGTTTAAAGTTTTCTTCTAGGAATGAAAATGGTTCAAGCCAAGGTAGCTCTTCCAAGGCCAATTCATGGTTTATTATGATTTGCTGATTGTTCTCTAGCCATATTTCGAAAATGCCGTCATTATAGTCCAGTACGGTTTGAAATAAATAATCCGAATTATCAGCCACAACTTGTTCCGGTTCTACTTGGACAGTTATATTTTCTCCGTGCTTCAAGGCTGTATTCAATTTTAATTTGACCTGATAAGGGTTAACCTGAATCACATCCAGAGGGGGTTGGCCTTGAACCAAATATTGCGCGCTAAAGAGAACAGTACTTGGTTCGTAAAACCTTGAGAAAAATATCAGTACGGATTCCGCATCCCAAATCGTAGCTTCTGTTACATAAAGTAGCCGGTTATCCACGGAAAAATGAAGCGCTTTCCCAAGCTCCCCATTTTTGCTACTTACAGTGGGAAGGTTTATGGAGAGTAATCCCACTACCCAAGCCTCTTCATTGAATACGGTTATTTTTTCCCCACCATCACTAAGTTCAAACATAGAAAATAATTGGTTATTAATTAGTAATGAATCCGGTGAAGCGATACTTTTACTTAAACTGATTACCAAAGAATAGGGATTAGTAAGATATGCTGTATCAATTATTGGTGGGAGGGTATCCCAAATAAATTGGCGTTTTATCGGCTCTTCCAACTTTTTCCCATACAGGTCTTCAAGGCCATCAATGTTTACATGGTAGGCTGCACCGGTGATCCATTCGAAAGTAAACGAAAGAAGAACCTGATTCTCATTTGTCATTTCCAATGCATAAGGAGCTTCATTCATTTCCACTATGCTATATACCTGAGACAATAGAGCCCGTTCGGGATCCAATGCTTTGTTGAAGGTTAATAAAAGACTGTTATTGTCTGGAATTTCCAGATTTTCCAGTTCAATTGGTCTTGTGTCTCGAACATAGGTTTTTTGCAAAGTAATCCTGTCCTTTCCATCGCTGTCTACCATATTTTGCACAAGCAATTGTTGCGCTTTGTTTTCGGGAAATTCTGCATCAAAAAACAAAATATAAGCATTTGTTTCCTCAGGATCCTTCAAAACTTTTATAGGATGCATTTGACTTTCTCCTGCCAGATAATTTTCCTGATTTGTTGCAGATTCCCCACTGATTTTTGCAGAGTAAATCACCTTCAAACTATTGGGTGAAAGCATCATAACTGTATCCAAAACATCTTCCCAAACAAAGAAAATGGTATCAATATGCATCTGATTTCCTGACTGGTCGGCAATATTGCTAAGGCTTAAGCTATAGGTTTCACCCAATAGCAGTGGCTTTGAAAGACCGATTTGAACTACATTGGCTGCTTTTTCTGAAATAGCAGGAATGTAAGCTATCTCAACCTGTGAGATTAATTGATAGTTCGATGGTTTGCTTGCAGAAATAGGGTCAACAGCTTCGTTAAATTCCACAACTATGGTTGATTCATCTATTCCACCAACCTTTTTAGCCTTTGGTGGTTGACCGTCATAGACAAAAGTAATTGTGTTTTCACTCAAAGGGAGGGCATAGCAATCCAGCAAACTTTGGACCGATAGGGTATAGGATTCTCCTGATAGCATGGGGTTGCTGAGCTGAAGAAGTATGAAATTTTGACGATGCTCCAGAATACGCGTTGCTTGATCATTAAGAGAAATCTTGGTGGCTGTTGCCAAGACAGATGGAAGTATTTTGGAAAAGGAAAGTTGAATTTGTAGGGAGGACAAAGTTTTAATTTCAAGAATTTCAAAAATTCTTTGATCGGCAACTTCACTAAACCGATTGTTAGTTTTCCCTGGTGTACCGCCTTCTGCTGCAGCAGAAGCTTTCCAATTGGAAGGGTCATTACAGTCGAGAAATGGGTTAATACGCTCAATGGACCAACCACCTTTTTCTTTTTCCTTATCGGCATAGAGGGATTGATCATAACTTAAACTATCTATCAGGTTTCCAAAGCCATCATTTAATAGAATTTCTCCAGCGCTGTTGACAAGGGTCGGGAACGCCTCCATGCCGGCCACCTTTCCAAAATGCTGAAACAATTCCTGATGGGGGGCGGCACAAAGGATCAAGTGTTCCTGAGGCTGAATAAGGATTTGAGGAATTGTCGCATCGTTATAAGTGAAATTGCTAAGTTTAATGGCCTTTTCGGTTTGGTTAAAAATTTCTATAAACTCAGCATTGGGAAGGATAGGGTTCTCCGGGATCAAACCTTTGGGGTTGGGGTCCGGCATGATTTCGTTGATTACAAGAGTACCCTCAGGTGTTGCTTTTTGGTGGTCAAAACTAATGGACCAGTCGGTAAACACTAGGTCTGACTGTAGTGATTTGATCTCTTTGAAAAGTAAGCGGTAGTCATTATTGTAAATATAGTCATCAAAATGAAGGAGCAATTGGTTGCTTTGGGGCTGAGTAATGCTAAAGGGCTGACCATAATTGGCGCTAAGAGTGGCAATCTCCGAAATTAAACTCACTTCTTGGTCAAAATCTAAAAGTAAGCTACTGTCATTTGCTGTTGGTATAATCTTAGCATTTAGAGCTGCACTCTTTTCTTCCGCTGTGCCTATATTGAAATCATCTAGAAACAACCTGGCAGCTGTGCCGGAACCCTCTCCATAGTCCACCTCCAATTTTAAAGTCAAATCTTCTGTATGCCAATAAATTTCAGGTATTGGTTGCTTGTATTCCCGATATGGAGTGTCTTTATTAAGAAAAGTTGTATCTGATCCTATTTGGTTCCGGGCTGAAAAATTCTTCCCCTGGTCTGTAGAATAAGAAAGGTATACAAGTACTGGTCTGTTTCCGGAGCCATTTTCACCTGTTTTGGCCCAAAATGAAATTGTGGGCTTTTTTAACCCTACAGTCAATGTTTTTATGTAAATTTGCGCGTTGAAAGTACTGGTAGTCTGAATGGCCAAGGCCTGGGAATCAGCGATTCCTTCTGCTGAAGCTTGAAATACTCTGGAATTTCCGGACCGGATCTGATTGGCTGACCATCCTGACAAAAATTCATCAGGGTAGTTAGCGATGTTGAATTCAGTCTCAAAATCCTGTTTGGAAATTGTTTGGCCAAGACAAAAATTTGAAAAACCAAATAAGGTAAATGCTATGAAATTCCAAATTAAAACACTGGTTTTCATGTCATTAATATAACTAAAAGTATACTAAATAAGTATTTATTATTGAAGAATATTTTTCTCGGGACAGAACCGGGAAAGTTTAATCGGTCAAAATTATAATCAAAATGAAGTTAGCCGTAGTTGGAGCCACCGGATTGGTAGGTTCAGAAATCCTAGAAGTGCTCGAAGAGCACAATTTCCCTTTCGATGAATTATTGTTGGTTGCCTCTGAGCGTTCTGCAGGGAAAAAGATTGCTTATAAGGGTAAGGAGTATACGGTAATTGGTCTCAAACAGGCAGTGGCAGAAAAGCCAGACGTGGCTATTTTTTCAGCCGGTGGAGGAACTTCTCAAGAATGGGCACCCCAGTTTGCTGAGGTAGGTACAATCGTGATTGACAATTCTTCAGCATGGAGAATGGACCCAACAAAAAAATTGGTAGTTCCGGAAATCAATGGCAAGAGTCTTAGAATTGATGACCGTATCATCGCTAATCCTAATTGCTCTACCATTCAAATGGTATTAGCATTGGCTCCATTGAGAGAAAAATATGGCATCAAAAGAATTGTGGTTTCTACCTATCAGTCCGTTACCGGAACGGGTAAAGATGCAGTAGATCAGATGATGGCAGAAAGAAATGGAGAAAAAGCCGATATGGTTTATCCCTATAAAATTGATTTGAATGTATTGCCTCATATCGATGTATTCCAAGAAAATGGATACACCAAAGAGGAAATGAAGATGATTAATGAAACCAAAAAAATCTTTGGGGATGACTCCATTCAGGTAACGGCTACTGCTGTGAGAATTCCTGTAATGGGTGGTCATTCAGAAGCTGTTAATGTGGAATTCCACAATGATTTTGACTTGGCAGAAGTCAAAGAATTGTTGGCCAAGACTCCGGGAATTATTGTAGAAGATGATCCGGCAAATAATATTTATCCCATGCCATTGAATGCGCACAAAAAGGATGAGGTGTTTGTGGGAAGATTAAGGAGAGATGAAACACAAGCCAATACCCTAAATATGTGGATTGTAGCCGATAACCTAAGAAAAGGGGCAGCAACAAATGCAGTTCAGATAGCCGAGTATTTACTGGAACACAGCATGGTTTAAGTGAACCTTGAAAATATATATCATCAAGAATTGATGCAGTTTGTGCAGGATCATCTAAAGGAAGATCCTGCACAATTGCTTTTAAGGCATAAAAATGTCCCGGGAATAGACTTAAAAATAGCCGCCCAGCAAATTGCCATGCGACAAAAGGCTGCTAAGAAGCTTCCTTTTTGGGCGAGTCACCCTTCCTTAATTTTTCCTCCCAGCCTATCTATGGAGCAGTGCTCTTCTGAGCTTACGGCAGCATACAAGGCCAAGTTGGTTTTGGGCCAAACCTTTATTGACCTTACAGGAGGTTTTGCTGTAGATACTTTTTATATAGGCAAAAATTTTAAATCTGTGAGCTACCTGGAAAGGCAGCAAGAACTGGTGGAACTTGCCCGGTACAATCTTTCCAGATTATTAATGGACCAAGAGATCAAATTGAGTTTGGTGCATGGAGAGTCGATTCAGTTTATCGAAGAATCTCAAGCCAATTACGATGTGCTTTTTGTGGACCCGGCCAGGAGAGGTAGTGGGAATCAAAAGATGTATCAACTCAAAGACCTTGAACCTGATGTTAGCCAAAATTGGGATATTTTAAAGGCTAAAGCCAAGGTAATTTTGATCAAAGCATCACCTATGCTTGATATCCGGGCAGCGCTTAAGGAATTGCCGGAAATCAATGAAGTGCATGTGGTAGCCGTAAAAAATGAGGTAAAAGAATTGCTGTTTCTTTACTCTGGAAAGCATGAGCCTTTGAAAGTGGTAGCCACTGAATTAGGCAGTAAATCTGTGCAACAGTTTTCTTTTAAGGTGGAGGAAGAAACAAATGCTACGGTTAACTATTCTTTGCCACAAAAATTTCTGGTTTTGCCTTACGCTTGTATTTTAAAAGGCGGGGCTTTTAAAAGCTTTGCTCAGCAATTTGGCTTAAACAAACTTCATCCACACACCCATCTTTACACTGCCGATGAATTAACCGGTCCGGTACATGGGAGGGTTTTTGAAGTATTAGAGGAACTAAAATTGGATAAGAAAACCCTTAAAACGCGCTTTCCTAATGGAAAAGTGAATGTATTGACCCGCAATTATCCCATCAAGCCGGACCAGATCAAAAAGAGATACAAGCTTAAGGATGGAGGGGATGACTATTTAATTGGCTGTACTTTATTGGATGGGAAGACTGCTGTGTTAAGGTGTAGGCTTTCTCAAGAAGATAGTTAATTTGAATCTGAGTAAATTTGTTTCCAGACTTCGACAATGGTTCAGCCCCATTAAAAGCCGGTTTCACTATTGAGCTTTTGGATGGCTAATACCGGAAAAAACTTACTCATCAATGCCCCTAAACCACCTCCTGCGTCGGTTTAACTTAAGCTTAAAAGATTGCACTTTTCTAGAGTGCTAAATTGAATATTGAGATCTCGATTTATGCATTTTTAAAATGTTAATTCTCCGAATGACGATTATTTTAGGCCCATTGGGTCAAGGCGAGCTTTAGGGAATACAATATGGCTGCAGGTAGGCCATAGCATTTTAACACCGTCATCCGGTTGAAACGGTGCATAAACCAAAGGACAATAACCGGTCTTATTAGCCCTAGGATGGTCCCTAAAAGGGCTGTGAAAAACAAGATGTTTATGGCTGCAATAAGAGTTTCCATGTCTTGAATGCAAAAAGGGACAACTTTACGCTGTCCCTTTAATTATATTTACAATTGAAATAATTTATTTTTTACGTTTAACTTCTTCCATTTTGTACCCTTCGAAGGTATCTCCTTGCTGGATATCATTAAAGCCTTTGATGGATACACCACATTCGTAACCATATTTCACTTCACTTACATCATCCTTGAATCGTTTCAAGGCACTGATTTCACCTTCGTGAATCACTATACCATCTCTGATAATTCTGATTTTGTTTTTACGGTTGATATATCCGTCTGTTACGTAACAACCGGCAACAGTACCTACTTTAGAGATTTTGAAAACTTCTCTAACCTCGATATTACCTGTGATCACTTCCTCAAATTCAGGCTCTAGCATACCTTCGATGGCATCCTTGATCTGGTTGATGGCGTCATAGATAATGGAGTAATGCCTGATCTCGATTTCTTCTTGTTCAGCTAGGCGTTTGGCATTCACAGATGGCCTTACCTGGAAACCGAGAATAATCGCATCCGAAGCAGAGGCAAGCAATACATCCGATTCGGAGATTTGACCTACTCCATTGTGAATGATGTTTACATTTACCTCGTCTTTGGAAAGTTTCAGCAAGGAATCGGAAAGGGCTTCCACAGAACCATCTACGTCACCTTTGATAATGATGTTGAGTTCTTTAAAGCTACCAATGGCCAATCTTCTACCAATTTCATCCAAGGTAATGTGTTTCTTGGTACGTAAGCTTTGCTCTCTTTGTATTTGCTCCCTTGAGTTGGCAATTTCCCTTGCTTCTCTTTCAGAATCATATACTTTGAACACATCGCCTGCTTGAGGGGCTCCTCCTAAACCAAGTACTTGTACCGGTGTGGAAGGGCCTGCTTCTTCCACTTTTTTACCCAAGTGGTCAAACATGGCTTTCACTCTACCGTAGTGTTGACCTGCCAAGATGGTGTCTCCTACATGGAGCGTTCCTGCTTGAACCATAATGGTGGATACATAACCTCTACCTTTGTCAAGGGAAGCTTCAACTACAGTACCTACTGCATTTTTATTTGGGTTGGCTTTTAGTTCCAGTATTTCAGATTCCAGCAATACTTTTTCTAATAGCTCGTCAATACCCACACCTGTTTTGGCAGAGATATCTTGAGATTGGTATTTACCACCCCAATCTTCCACCAATAGGTTCATATTTGCCAATTCTTCCTTGATTTTTTCCGGATTGGAGTTTGGCCTATCAATTTTATTGATGGCAAAGATCATAGGAACACCTGCTACCTGAGCATGGTTGATGGCTTCTTTGGTTTGTGGCATGACGTTGTCATCCGCTGCAATTACGATAATGGCAACATCAGTGATTTTTGCACCTCTGGCACGCATGGCTGTAAAAGCTTCGTGACCCGGAGTATCCAAAAATGCAATTTTGTGTCCATCGGAAGTTTCCACATCATAGGCCCCGATATGCTGGGTAATTCCACCTGCTTCGCCATGGGTTACTTTTGCCCTTCGGATATAATCCAGTAGGGAAGTTTTACCATGATCTACGTGACCCATTATGGTCACAATCGGCGCTCTTTCTATAAGTGTATCTTCGTTTTCCTCTTCTATGACTTCAGTTTCTTCCTCGTCAGTTTTGGTAAATTCTACATCATAATGAAATTCATCTGCGATGATGGTAATGGCTTCTGCATCCAACCTTTGGTTGATGGAAACAAACATTCCCAATCCCATACAGACAGAGATCACTTCATTTACAGAAACATCCATTAAAGATGCCAGGTCATTTGCGGAAATAAATTCCGTTACCCGTAATATTTTGCTTTCCTCCGGAGTTTCACTAACCTCCTTGGTTCTTTCAGATCTTTTGTCTCTTCTGTTTTTACCTCTACCTCCGGATTTACCACCTCCTTGCAGACGAGCAAGTGTTTGTTTGATTTGATCCTGAATTTCTTTTTGGGTAGGTTCCTCTTTTTGGAATCGTGGGTTTTGACCTCTTCCTCCCGGACGTCCTACGCCTCCTCGGTTGTTTCCTTTTCTGGCACCACCGCCACCTTGTCCTCTTCCGGCAGGTGTATTCCTCGCTCCGTCACCACTTTTGGCAGGACGGTTATCAATCCTTTTTCTTGGACGTTTCTTCTTCTCCTTGTTGCGCTCATCAGAAGAGGCAACAGGTTTGGATTTTTTCTTTGGTTTGTCTTTGGGGAGTTCGATTTTTCCCAAAACGGTCAAACCTTTAAGGGAATCTGCCTTTGCAGATATCACCTTGTCTTCAGTCTTTTCGATAGGTTTCTCCGGTTCTTTAGTAGTTGCTTTCTCTTCTGTATTAGGCTTCGATTGGGCAGTAGGCTCCTTAGGCGCTTCAGGTTTAGCTTCTGGCGCTTTTTTAGGAGGTGTGGCTTTCTCTTCTGCTTTAGGAGCAGGAGGAGTTTTAGCTACCGGCTTTTCGGTTTTTTCTGGAGTAGGAGTAGGTTTAGGCGTTGTCGTTTCCGCTTTTGGCGCTGCTTTCTGAGGCTGTTCTTTTTCCTTTTTAGGTTCAGCTTTTACTTCAGGTTCCTTTTTGGCTTCAGGTTTTGGTTCTGGCTTTTTAGGCTCTTCTGCCACCGGCTTAGGTGTAGAAGGCTTAGGCTCTTCCTTCACTTCCGCAGGCTTTGGTTTGGATTTATTGCCATCCAAATCAATTTTGCCCAGCACCTTTATTCCTTGAAGTTTAGGGGCTTCATTTGATATTTTATCAGTAGCTTTTTCCTCAGCTTTTTTCTCCTCGGCAGGAGGAGGTGCACTGGCCGGTTTGCTAGTGCTTACCGGTTTTTTCGGCTCCGGCTTTTTGATTTCTTTTTCAGGCTCAGATTCAGACTCCGCCTTGATGGTGAAGTTTTCATTGTGCCTTTTGCCTATAGATAGATGGGAGGCCTCTTCCTTTTCTTGAGCAGAAGACTTGAACTCTTTGGCAAGCATATTGTAATGTTCCGAACTTATCTTCGAGTTCGGATTGCTTTCTACCTCAAAGCCCTTCTTGGCCATAGACTCAACAATGGTGGAAACCCCCACATTGAGTTTTCTGGCTACTTGGCCTAATCGCATCATTTTTTCTTCTGACATACTAATACCTATTCCTGTATTTATAATAATGCAAATATAAAGGGGATAACGAATTATCTGTCGTTATTTGCTATTCAAATTCTTGTTTTAATATTTTAAATATATCGGCAATCGTTTCTTCTTCCAATTCTGTCCTCCTTAAAAGGTCTTCTTTGGTCAATGCCAATACACTTTTCGCAGTATCCAAACCTGTTTTCTTCAACTCCTCTAATACCCAACTTTCAATTTCGTCAGAAAATTCAGATAGATCAACATCTTCTTCATCTTCATAATCAGAAAGTTCTCTAAAGACATCTATTTCATAACCTACCAAACGACTGGCAAGCCTGATATTGAAGCCTCCTTTTCCTATGGCTAGAGATACCTGATCAGGTTTCAAATATACCGAAATCCTTTTAGCTTCTTCATTCACTTGGAGTGAAGTTACCTTGGCAGGACTTAATGCTCTGGAAACATATAAATCAAGATTGTCTGTGTAATTGATAACATCAATGTTTTCATTCTGTAGTTCTCTTACCACAGCATGAATCCTGCTACCTTTCATACCCACACATGCTCCAACCGGATCTATCCGATCATCGTATGATTCTACGGCCACCTTGGCCCTGTCTCCGGGTTCTCTCACTATCTTTTTGATGGTTATCAAACCATCGTATACTTCCGGTACTTCATTCTCAAATAACCTTTCCAAGAATATTGGAGATGTTCTCGAAAGTATAATTTTTGGATTACCGTTGATCATTTCCACCTTGTGAACAATCGCCCGGACAGTATCTCCCTTTCTAAACCTGTCCTTAGGTATTTGCTCTGACTTGGGCATGATCAATTCATTGCCCTCACCATCCATAAGTAGAATTTCTCTACCCAATATCTGATAAACTTCTGCAGTGATAATCTCACTTACAAGTTCTTCATATTGTTGGAAAAGTAAATCCTTTTCTAAATCTTTAATTCTTTGAATTAGGGTCTGCCTGGCCATCATTACCGCCCGTCGACCAAAATCCTCCAATTCTATTTTTTCATAGGTCTCTTCACCGATTTCAAAATCAGGCTCAATTTTTTTGGCTTCTGCCAAACTAATTTTGTCATGATCCCAGATGTCTTCAGAATTGTCGTCCACGATCTCTCTAATCCTTACGATCTCCAAATCACCTTTGTCCGCGTTGATGATCACATCAAAGTTTTCATCAGTTTCATACTTTTTACGAATCATCGCCCTAAATACATCTTCGAGAATGCGGATCATTGTCGGTCTGTCCACATTTTTTGATCTTGCAAACTCTGCAAATGATTCAATCAGAATTTTAGCATCCATTGTTTTTATTTGAAAGAGACTAATACAATTGATTTTTTAATTTGGTTGAAAGGTATGCTGAGCGTTTCTTCAACAGCCTTCTTCCCCTTTTCTTTTTTCTTCACCAACAACTGAATTCCTGTTTGCTCCACTTCTGTAAGTTTTCCTTCCGTGTCTTTCCCTTCTTCAAGGCTAACCCTTAAGTTTCGGCCAATATTTTTTTGATATTGCCTCCTTGAACTTAAAGGAAAATCTACTCCGGGAGAGGAAACCTCCATTATATAAGCAGTGTCCATCAGTTCTTTGGCTTCTATTTCTTCACCTACGGCTCTACTTACCAATGCACAAGAATCAATATTAATGCCGTGATCAGCGTCAATTAATATTTGTAAAGATTTTTTATTTCCCTTCTTCACTATTTGAACATCTACGACAAAATGACTGCTGTCGGGAAGGTGCTTTTCCACTATTTCTTCTATCGTTTGCCTCAAATCCATATCTTTTTACTTACTTGCTTTTGGTTTTTGTCCCAAAAATGATCAATAAATGAAAGAGGGGACTCTGTGTCCCCTCTGTTGTCATGAATTAACTCAGGTACAAATGTAATAAAATTATTTTCCTAAAAAAAGTATTGAAAGTTTGATAAATTTGCCCCATGCAATCAAAAAAGTTAAAAATATACAATACCCTCACCAGGGAGAAGGAAATTTTTGAACCCATTAATCCTCCAAATGTTGGAATGTATGTCTGTGGCCCCACCGTGTATGGAGATGCACATCTGGGCCATGCCAGGGCTGCCGTTTCCTTCGATATCGTTTTCAGGTACCTCACTTTTCTCAATTATAAAGTCCGCTATGTACGGAATATTACCGATGTGGGCCACTTGGAAGCTGATGCAGATGAGGGTGAAGATAAAATTGCAAAAAAAGCAAAACTGGAACAGCTAGAGCCCATGGAAGTGGCCCAGCAATACGCCTCCTCTTATCATAGAGACATGGAGTTGCTCAATACTTTCAAGCCCAGCATTGAGCCCCGTGCCACAGGACATATTCCGGAGCAGATCAAGCTCATCGAAGAAATCATTGAAAATGGCCTGGCCTATGAGGTCAATGGAAGTGTGTATTTTGATGTGCTCAAATACAATGCGCAAGAAAAACAATATGGGGTCTTGTCCGGTCGTGTGGTAGAAGAACTGATGAGTGGGAGCAGAGAGCTCGATGGGCAATCGGAAAAAAGAAATCCTGTGGACTTTGCCCTATGGAAAAAAGCTTCTCCAGAACACCTGATGCGTTGGGAGTCCAAATGGAGTGTGGGCTTCCCGGGTTGGCATCTGGAGTGTACGGCCATGAGTTCCAAATACCTGGGAGATCAGTTTGATATCCACGGTGGAGGAATGGACCTGATGTTTCCACACCATGAATGTGAAATTGCCCAAAGCAATGCAAGCCATCATACCGACCCGGCAAAGTATTGGATGCACAACAATATGATCACCATCAATGGACAGAAGATGGGAAAATCCTTAGGGAATTTCATTACCCTTCAGCAGTTGTTCAATGGAGATCATGACAAACTGGAGCAGGCCTATAGCCCCATGACGGTAAGGTATTTTATTTTAACAGCCCATTACCGCTCCACATTGGATTTCTCTAATGGCGCTTTACAGGCTGCGCAAAAAGGCTATAAAAAGTTAATCAATGGGCTGAGAATTGCCAGCCAACTGAAATATGAGGCCGATCCCGAAGTGCTGGTGGACGAAAAGCTTGTCTCACAAATCGAGAAAAGCATTGAGGCTGCCTTTGCGGCCATGAATGATGACTTTAATACGGCTCAGGCCATCGGTCATCTTTTCAACTTGTTGAAAAAAATCAATAGCCTTTACACCGGACAGTTGAAACCTGCCCAGTTGGGTAAAGATGTGTTTGATAAACTGATTCAAACTTTTAACGTATTTATTACTGAGATTTTAGGTTTGCTAGAGGAAAAAGGTGACAATCAGGAAGCTTTGTTAAAAGTGATCATCGACCTTTATAGCAAGGCCAAGACTGCCAGAGATTATCAAAAAGTGGATGAAATCAGGGCAGCATTGAAAGATATGGGTGTAATAATTAAAGACATGAAGCATAGCGTAGATTGGGCTTATGAAGAATAATAAAATTGGGTTGATCATCGTAGGCTTGCTATTTTTGATGGCTGCCTGTGGTGACAAAACCGGAAATGAAAAAAGATCCGAAGAAGTAATCAATTACCGGGAAAGCCCTGCGTTTAACGCCGATTCTGCCTATGCCTATATACAGCGGCAGGTGGACTTTGGCCCTAGGGTACCCAATACCGAAGCTCATAAAGCCACCGGAGACTGGATCGTTCAGAAGCTCGAAAGTTTTGGCTTAGAAGTGACTGAGCAGACTTTTCAGGACAAGGCTTATGATGGGAAAGTGCTTCAGCTGAGAAATATTATAGGGAGCTATAAGCCTAAGGCCACCAAAAGAATTTTGCTGGGCGCACACTGGGATACTCGGAGAATTGCAGATAAGGATACCCAAGACCTGGAGGAACCGATTGATGGTGCCAATGATGGAGCCAGTGGAGTGGGGCTTTTGTTAGAAGTCGCTCGGATCTTGCATACAGATAGCCTTCAGCCCGATGTTGGGATAGATTTTATATTCTTTGATGGGGAAGATGATGGGGAGCCGGAACACAGGGATTTTCGTGATACGAGCCAAATTTGGTGGTGTCTGGGTTCCCAATATTGGTCAGAAACACCACATATTCAGGGTTATTCCGCCTATTACGGTATATTGGTAGATATGGTGGCAGGGAAGAATGCCAGGTTTTATAAAGAAGGCTATTCTGTGCAATTTGCCAAGAATATTGTGGACAAGGTGTGGGGCTATGCCCACCATTTGGGTTATGGAGATTTCTTTCCCATGCGCAATGCCGAGGCCATTACAGATGACCACCTCTTTGTCAATCAGAATGCCAATATTCCCATGATCAACATTATCGAATACAGCCCTGATTATGGTTTTGGTCTATACCACCATACCCATCAGGACAATATGGAGATCATTGATAAAAAGACACTTTCTGTGGTGGGAAACACGGTATTGTTTACCCTCTTTCAGGAACAGTAAAATTTAGATAACCTTATTTTTTTATGCATTTACCAGACCTAATTGCCCAAACATTTGAAGAAAAGTTTCAGTCAAAACCCATCATTGTTCGCTCACCCGGCAGAATCAACCTTATCGGAGAACATACAGATTACAATGAGGGATTTGTCTTGCCTGCAGCCATTGACAAATCCATTTACCTAGGCTTTGCAAGAAATAATACAGGGACTTGTAGGGTTTATTCACTTGATTTTGAGGAGGAACAAAGCTTTTCGCTTGACAATTTGAAACCGGCTAAGGGCTGGGTGAATTTTGTGATGGGCGTGGCCAATGCCATTCAGAAGTCCGGTAAAAAGCTGGAAGGCTTTGACTGTGTATTTGGTGGGGACATTCCTATAGGGGCTGGACTTTCTTCATCTGCCGCTTTGGAAAATGGTGTAGGCTTTGGGCTGAATCAGTTGTTCGATTTACAGTTGGAAAGGCTGGAATTACTGAAATTTTCCCAACAGGCCGAACATGAATTTGTAGGCGTAAAATGTGGGATCATGGACATGTTTGCCTCCATGATGGGCAAGCAAGACCAAGTCATTCGTTTGGACTGTCGATCTTTGGCCCATTCTTATTTCCCTTTGGAATTGGGTGACTACCAATTGATCCTATGCAATACCAAAGTGGCCCATTCCCTGGCAGAATCTGCCTATAACCAAAGGCGAGAGGAATGCTGCGAAGGGGTCAATCAGGTCAAGAAGCAATTCCCAGAGGTAAATAGCCTCAGAGACATCAGCTTACCCATGCTGGACAAGGCAAAAGGGGAAATGTCTGCGGTGGTTTACAAACGTTGTGCTTATGTGATTCAGGAGAATGAACGCCTGATAAAAACCTGTGAGGCCCTGGCCAAGCAGGACCTGGAGGCGGTAGGACAATTTCTCTATGGCTCTCATGATGGGCTTTCCCTTGATTATGAAGTGAGTTGTCCCGAACTTGATTTTTTAGTGGATTATACCCGGGAATTGCCCCATGTATTGGGCGCCAGAATGATGGGTGGTGGATTTGGAGGATGTACCCTAAACCTGATCAAGAAAACCGATAAAAATGAATTTATAGCCGCCATTTCAGCCGCCTATGCCCACAAATTCAACCGGCAAATGGAAAGCTATGAGGTAAATGTAGCTGATGGTACGGGGCTTATCAATTTATAGGTATTAGCAAAGCCTATGGGGTACTTCGGAAGAGGGGTAGGGTACCTCAGAACATATCTGATGGGCTTCAAAACTCCAATTACTCCCCTTAAAACAGGGCTGGGGCACTTAAAACTGACAAGCTTGGACCTTTTAACTCGAATTTTCCGGTTCAGAACTCCTATTTTTCACCTAAAACCCGAAAAATTCGACCAAAAACTGACAGAAAACAGGGTAAAAACCGGAGTATATGACAAAATTTCAGAAAAAGTCTTTGGATAGGGTCAAATTTTCCAGGTTCAATAGTGGGGAGGGGTACTTCGGAACCTACCCATTGCAGTTATTAACCTCAAAATTCCAGTTCAGAAGTGGGTAATTGAACCTTTTTGCCGGAAATTTCCGTCTTTTTGGCAGCTTTTTTTAGGTTTTTACCAAAGCATTTGACCAAAAACTGACAAGGGAGAAGGTTTAGAGTAAAGTGTTTTAGTAAAATGATGGGTTATATAGGGTTTTTGCCGGAATTTTTTAGTTTGGAACTGATCATGGATTACAAAATGGTTTAAAATCAGTAATTTGAAGATTTCAATTGATAATTATCTAATGGCAGTAAATCTTACCTTAAATATCCATGCCTTTCTGATATTGTCCTTTTACAAACCTTTAGCGGGAAATATGCCTTAATCCAGTCATTTTTCTAAATTGCCTTGTTTGAGGGCTAAAAAGGTTTTTTAATTAGTATTTATTCCTTAGTTTTAGTGGTAGTTGGAAGTCGAATAAAGTGCACTGTGCACTTTAGCCGTACGTTGTAGGTAATCCTCTATATATGAAACTTATTTACTTTCAGAGCTAACGGGGTGT
>TARA_R110002167_G_scaffold196935_3_pt1 | contig 29236 bp, 23 predicted proteins | sample TARA_R110002167 | Tara Oceans TARA_R110002167 (sample SAMEA4398238) | marine metagenome | biome: Polar Biome; feature: [MES] marine water layer (ENVO:01000295) within the mesopelagic zone...; material: water (ENVO:00002006), including particulate matter (ENVO:01000060) such...
CGTTGATTGTTGCTTACAACTTCGTCATTAATTTGATATTCACTATCACTGCCTAGGACCATAAAACTAATATCACCAATTAAACCAAATCTGACATTGCCATTAAGTAATGTTGTCTTAAAATCTTGGCTGTTGGCCCTAGTCGTATTAGCAAATTGTCCGCTCAAACTAAAATCTACTCGATTCAGTTCTTTACCGTCAAACAGATTGAGACTCACGCTTTTATTGGTCGAGTCGAGTCTATTGGTGGCAGAAGTTGTTTTATCTGCAGTTGTTTTGCCATACAGGGCTTGCCAGTTCCAACCCACATAAGTCGGGTTGGGCGAGGTGAAATCTAATGAGGCCGTATAATTAGTAGTCTTGCCTAAATTATCTTGAAATAAAAGTTGGTCACTGACTAAGTTATCAGACTGATTTGCGGCACGATAACGTTGTTGTGCGTTGAAACTTAATCTTAAGACGTTTTCAATTAGGTTGGTGACAGAATTGAGCGAATAATTGGTATAGTTTTGATAACTAGAGCCTAAGTCGCCACCTTGTTGAATTTGTGAATGATCAACGGTAAAGGCCCCATAGGCTCTGTTACTGCTGTAAATAGAAACCAGTTTGGGTTTGACGGTAACCGCGTAACCATCTGTTTCGCCGGAGTCACGTGAGGTTTGATAAATACTCGCCGAAGAGCCAACTGATTTATTAAAAGTAAGCTCTCCTCCCTCTGCGATTAACGGCAAACAGCCCACTGAAAGTAACGCTAATCGAAAAGTAGTTAAAGACGACAAGCTTCCGTTAAAATGCACTATCTGGCTCCTGCATAATAATAGCCATAGCCCGTTCCGTCGCTATTAGCATCTTGTGATTTATTAACCACAAAACCAATGGCCATTTCAGGGTTAAGCTGGCTCACTGCTTTTTGAATATCAGATAGTTTTGTTTTGTTTTCTTCGGTTACTACAATCGCTTGACCGGCAAGGTTTGCCAAAATAGCAGTTTCATTAATTCCCAATAATGGCGGCGTATCAACAATAATAATTCGGTCAGAATAACGATTTGCCAACTCTTCAACGGCTTCATACATTTTTTCGCTGGCGAGCAATTCTGTGGATAAATGGTGAGACTTACCTGCCGAGATAATTCTGAGGTTTGGCACATTTGTTTTACACAAAATCTCAGATAAATTGTTCTTTTCGCCTAATAAAAACTCCATCAAGCCCACTTCATTTTTGAGCTCTAAAGTACGCATAACATTGGGTCGTAATACGTCTGCATCTACCAACAAAACGGTTTTATCTTGTTCTAAGGCGATGCTTAATGCCAGGTTAATAGCTGTAAATGTTTTACCTTCCCCGGGGCGCGAACTGGTGACCATAATGATATTACTGTTAGTCAACGATTTAGATAAGGGTCCAAAGGCGTTATCGATAATCTTACGTTTAATAGCGCGATATTCTTCGTTAATTAACTGGCGACTTGAAGTACTTGAGACGAATCCCTTGGCATTTAATTTTTCAAGATCAATTTCTATATAAGCTGCATCACCTTGGGATAATGGCGTAATCGGCGCGTTAGGAGCATCCGGTGTTACTGTTTTGTCGACTTTGTTTTTTACCGCTAATTGCTCGGCTCTTTCTATTGAATTATCTGATTTTGTAACTTCAGGTTGAACAACGTTAGGCGCTTCTTTCGCAACGTCTTTATTTTGTTGTTTCAGTAATGCTTTTTCAATTGAGTTCACGAAAAAATCCTCGCATATACATTAATATGAAGCAGTTCAAAACTCACTAGGGTTGCAAAAGCGAGCACAATAATGCCACTAGAAGCAACAAAAAATAGCAGTCTGTTCCTGTTACCTTTGCGAATTTCTTGCGTATTTAAATGACTAACAGTACCAAAAACAGGGTAGGAAGTTAGTGCAGTTAACTGGCTGCCTCTTAGTAAGATAGGATTGATTTGACTAATCAAAAAGGCCAGAGCTAAACCTGATGAGAAACCGAAGGCTAAGACGGCGACGTACATTATGATTCTTTTTGGGCCACTAGGTTTACCGGGGGCAAGTGGCGGGTCAATGACACGAAACTTAACATCTTCAGATGAGATATCTGCTTTATTGGCTAAATCATTCGACTCTTTACGACTCAATAACTCTTCATATTTTCTTTTGGTAATGCCGTAATCACGGTTGAGCGCCGTTGATTCTGCTTCCACTTGTGGCACTAAATCTATTTTTTGTTTTATCGCATCAATTTTAGTTTCAAAGTCTGTTTGTCTGACTTTTAATGATGCAATGAGGCCTTGCAACCGGGTCGCTTCTAATTTCAATTCACTTGAAATAGAACCAACAGGAGCTCCGTTTTCGCCATTTTCATTAGCGGCATAATACTCTTCTAGTTCTTTTTCCCGAGCGTCCTTTAGAGATTTAAGTAGATTTTTGGTTTCTATAACGTCAGGGTGCAATTCAGTATATCGGAGCATATCCTGGTCTAATTTTGCTTCTAAGTTTTCTATCCGGCTATCATATCGGGTCGTTAGGGTAAATTTAGAGTTCGAAGGTCTAACCGAAGATTGATCATCATTTCCTTTAGGACCGTTCGCTTCACCCCGCAAGGTTTTCATTTGTTGTTCTGTTTCTTTTATGGTCAGTTTTGTACTTTCAAGATCTCTTTCAAGTTGGTTATAATTTTGAATAAAAGAACCTTGATTGGGTAACAAATCACTATACTTTCGTTTAAAATCTGCCACTCTTTGCTCTGCAGCGGCAAGTCTTACTTCGTATTCACTAATTTGCTCTTCGATAAACTGAGTTGCAGAGTCTGAATCTTTACGGCTATTACCATGCGTGCCTTCTACAAATAAATCCAAGGTCTCCTGCACAATGGTCTTTGCCATTTCTGGATTGGCGCTTTCATAGGAAATCGTATATAAATTGTCTCTGCCTGCGGAGCGCAGTTTGATGGTATTGCCTAAAGCAGCAATCATTGCCTCATACTGAGAGGCATTTTTGGTTGTAATATCGAGGTCTGATTCTCTAGCAATGATTTCCAAATTTGAACGGCTTAATAAGGTTTTGACCATCATTGCAATCTCTTGTTGTGGATTGGTTTGAATAGCTAAACCCCGCAACAATGGCTGTAACACAGAACGCGTATCGACAAACACTCTTGCCTCAGACTCATAAACATCGGGCATTGAGGCCACGTAGGCAAAGCCTATAGGACAAATTAACCACGAACAAATCATAACATAACGCTTTTTTATCCAAACTCCTTTTAGATAATCAATAATTTGTTCAATTGTCTTTTGTAAATCCTGCATGTAAGTATCTTTCCTTTTTTGTTTTTTTGTCTAGAACCAAGCTTCAGGAATTATCAAGATATCACCAGGTAAAATGTCAATATTTTGTTGAATATCGCCTTCTCGAATTAAATCATCGATTTTGACAGTATATGTTTTTTGAGCTCCATTAACTATTCTAACCAGCTTTGCTTTATTCCCGGCGGCAAAATCAGTCAGCCCTCCAACAGCAATCATTAGGTCCAGCATAGTCATTTTTTCAACGTAGTTGATGGCTTTAGGATTAGTTGCTTCGCCTATTACTCGCACTTGCTCACTCATAGGACCATTAAATCCGCCCACACTTACGGTAACCCTAGGATTGTTAATATATTTCGAAAGTTGTTCTTCTATTTCTCGGGCTAACATAGTTGGCGTTTTACCTGACACCGGTACGTCTTCTACTAGCGAGGTAGTCACTTTGCCATCAGGTCTTACTACGAAAGAACCGGAAATATCAGGATTCCGCCAAACAAAAATTGAAACCGTGTCACCAGGGCCTATTAGGTATTGATAGTCATCAACTGATGTCGTTATTGAGGGGTAAGTTGTGGCGGTAGGTAAAACGCCATCACTACTTGCACATCCTGTAAGAATTAAAATAGGTAAAAAAATCAATTTGAACAATGCTATTTTGTTAGTCTTCATGTAAATTACGACTCCGTGTGTTTAAACTTGTTGTTCAACAATGTAACAAGTTTTAGACTTGCTCTACAACAATAATATATTGTTAATATTTAAAATTTGTCAGTATTTTACGTTCAATGCTCATAGATGAACGAACACTGTGTATTTTGCACAGCCCATGAGGAAGATGTAAATGAGTTTTGGTAATCGCAAAGAAGTTCGTCGCTCAAACATTTTAATGATGCTTGAGGCGATATTTGTTAGTTATGTAGGGTATTTATCCTTCGAATTAGTGACTCAATTTTACAGTTCTCCGCCCTTAGGTTTAGTTGATTTATTTACTGTTATTGGATTGTTTACGTTTTTGGTCGTAGTGTCAGCATTGTCAGTTGGCCTTTACGAAACTAAACTCAGAGAAACCTTCAGAGGTATTATTCGTCGTATTTTTGTCAGTGTGGCCCTCGCTTATTTCGTCATGGAAGTATTAAGAAATACCTTTATTAGTCAACTTGAAATCCATCAATATTTTTTACCTTTTTTTGCCGGTCTTACTATATTAGTCATTGTGATTTTTCGTTATTTTGTAAACAGACTCGGAATCTTGGGACTTGGCCAAACTAAAATCATCGTTATTGGCGCAGGTGAGAGAGCTTCAATAATCGAAAAACGTATGCGCCGCGAAGTTGACCGTGTAGGTTTTGAGTTATTAGGATTTATTCCAATTCCGGGTGATAACCGCGAAGAAGGTATTCAAAATGAAAAACTTATTCATGTAAAAATCGATGAAAACTTTAGAAACTTCATTGCAGACAATGATATCGATGAAGTTGTTATTGCCTGCGACCAACGTCGCGGTACTTTGCCTGTCGAAATCTTGTTTGATTGTCGCCTAAGAGGCGTTGAAGTCACAGATTTACTTGACTTCATGGAGCGTGAAACAGGGCAGATAGTGGTGAATTTGATGTACCCTAGTTGGGTTATTTATTCAAACGGCTTTAACTCGCAAAACTATTTACGTGATGCGCTGGATTACGGCGTTAATTGTATTCTTGCTACTCTGGTGCTTTTAATTGCATGGCCCTTTATGTTGCTAACCGCCATTATTATCTTTTTTGAAGATGTGCGTAATTCAAAGGCGTCGATTTTTTACAAGCAAGAAAGGGTGGGTTTAAATGGAAAACTCTTCAATATTATTAAGTTTAGAAGTATGCGACCCGACGCTGAAAAAGACGGTGCGAAATGGGCTACGACTAATGACTCGCGCGTGACCAAGATAGGTCTGTTTATCAGGAAGTATCGTATAGATGAGTTACCACAGCTTCTCAATATTTTTAGGGGTGAAATGTCTTTTATAGGGCCAAGACCTGAGCGGCCCCAATTTGTTGAGCAGCTTATAAGAGAAATTCCTTACTATAATCAGAGGCATAACGTTAAACCAGGTTTAGCAGGATGGGCGCAGCTTAACTATCCCTACGGTGCGAGTGTTGAAGATTCGATGGAAAAACTTAAATTCGATCTCTACTACGTCAAACATCAGAGCTTGATGTTAGACATACTCATACTGATCCGTACGGTTGAAGTAGTTTTATTTGGCAAAGGACGATAAGCGATGAAAGATGCCGTACTCAATGCAATGACGGTTGATGTTGAAGATTTTTTTCATGTTTCAGCATTTGAATCGATCATTTCGCCAGAACAATGGAAAGATTATCAACCCAGAGTCGAGGCTAATACCAAAAGACTGTTAGAACTTTTTGCAAAACATAAGGTTAAATCTACGTTTTTTGTTTTGGGCTGGGTTGCAGAGCGCTATCCTCAACTTATCATAGATATACATCAGCAAGGTCATGAAATTGCCAGCCACGGCTATGCTCACAGACGGGCAACCGAACAAACTCGAGAAGAATTTACTACCGATGTAAGACGATCTAAAGATCACTTAGAAGACTTACTCGGGATAAAACTGACCGGTTACCGGGCACCTAGTTTTTCGATTGGTTATAATAATGAATGGGCGTTTGAGGTTCTGGCTGAGTTAGGTTTTAGTTACAGTTCAAGTACCTATCCAGTAAAACACGATCTTTATGGTACACCTGATTGGCCTCGATTTGCGTATAAACGCAAGGAAGGCATTATAGAAATCCCTATTCCAACTCATAGAATACTGGGTCGTCAAACACCCATCGGTGGTGGTGGATATTTTAGACTTTATCCTTATGGTCTAACCAAACTTCTGGTTAACAGTTACCTTAAGAAAGAAAAACAACCTTACTCATTTTATTTTCATCCGTGGGAAATAGATAGTGAGCAACCTCGCCTGAACAATGCTCCTTTAAAGTCTAGATTTAGACATTATGTCAATCTTGATAAAACCTATGGAAAACTAGAGCGTCTGTTGACAGACTTCTCGTGGGGTACCATGAAGGACGTATACAATATCGATGCTAAACAAAACTAAGGCCTAGTTAATGCCGAGTGTAAAGCATGAATTATCGCAAGGAATGAAACATTGTCGGTCAATAAAGTTTTTGTAGCTGGGCTTTTCTTAACATTATTTTGGTGTTTACTTTTTTGGCAAGGTATCACAACGGCTGTTAGCATCTGGCTAGAGTCAGATGTTTTTAATCATTGTTTATTTGTATTGCCAGGTGCATTTTTTTTGATGTACATGAATCGAGATAAACTATCGATTAATGAAATATTACCTAATCTTTGGGTATTACCACTGTGTATTGGTTGCTTGGTTTTATATGCAATAGGCTTAGCCGGCCAACTTCAATTGTTTATGCACATAGCTACTTTTAGTTTCCTACCTTTAGCAATTTGGGCCTATATCGGCAACAAACTTGCTTACAAACTGATGTTTCCTTTATTTTTTATTCTTTTTTGTATTCCAATTGGTGAAGAGCTGGTACCCAACTTACAAGAAATTACTGCTGATTTATCAGTCGTTATGCTCAACTGGACCAGTATTCCTATTTACCGCAGCGGTCTTTATATTGAAATTCCCAATGGCCGGTTTTTAGTGGCTGAGGCATGCTCTGGTATTAGCTTTCTTATTTCTTCCTTAGTGATTGGTAGCCTTTATTCCTACCTTAATATTCGCTCAACAAAACGCAGAATATTGTTTGTTAGTATTTCGATTCTATTTCCTATCATAGCCAATGCCATTCGCGTATTCGGTATAATCGTTATTGCCTATCTCTCTAATATGGAATACGCAGTTGGCGCAGATCACCTGATTTACGGTTGGTTTTTCTTTGCGTTTGTTCTTATTTGTCTTTTGGGCATTGGCGAGTTAGTGCGCGAAAAAGGTATTGTTGAAGAAAAGTCAGATACACTAACCCCAAAAATGACTAAGCCGCTCAAGACGAATAAAATCAAAGTGCTCTTTGCGATACAAGGCACCGTTTATTTAATTTTCCTCTGGTGGTTTAATAATATTCAACATCAATTGGAAATTGTTTCTGAACCCACGAAAATCCAACTAAAACTCGAGGGTGCAGAGTTATTAGAGCAGCACAAGATTAAGCAAAGTCCTTGGGAGCCATTGTTCCCTGAATCATTCGATGCAGCTAAACTGATAATAAATGCTGATCCTCTTGAGCTTGATATTTTTGTTGCTTGGTATCCTGCAGGTCAGGGTGAATTGATCAGTTCATTAAATCGTTTTTATCAGCAAGAACATTGGACGCAAGAGTCTGTTACATCTATTTCAGTTTCTGAAAAGGAGAAGGTAAGCTTGCTGACTCTGGTAAGCGCAAATGAAACACGCTTACTCAGTTACTGGTACATAGTGGATGGCAAAATATTTGGTGATCAAAAACTGGCTAAGCTTTATGAGATTTATCGCGTTTTGTTGGGTGAATATCGTGGTGGTGGTGTTGTAGCTATTTCGTCATCTATAGAGCGCATGTCTCTTGATCCGTACACCAAAGAATTTGAAAAAAACATCGGAAAGCTTATGCCTTCTCTCAGTCAGAGTTTTGAATTTTAGCCATGCTTACTAAGGTAAAATTTAACAGGTTCAACGTGCTGACTAATGCTTTATTATGTAAAATGCAGCAGCACGAATGGCCGGGAAAATATCGTTTTTACCAGTGGTTTTCAAAAAGATTTGGCGATCATATTATTCAACATCAACTTGGTAAAAAAGCGTTTGTGGTACCGGTTGATGAGTGGTGTTTTTGGTTGGAATTTGGTCCGCAAAACTATTATTTGAATGAGTTTGTACCTTTTTTTGACATCATAAATGCGTATGAGCAAGAGTTTATTTTTATCGATCTTGGTGCTGACATTGGCACTGTAAGTGCCTTGACAAATGCCTACTGCCCTAAGTTACTCAATATTATTGCCTTCGAACCTAACCCTCAGTCGTATAATCTTTTACATACCAATTTAAGTAATATAAATAAACCCAGCCTTGGTATTAATGCTGCGGTATCTGATTTTGTTGGTAAAGCCAGTTTTAATCATTCGACAACATCAACTATCGATCACGAAGGCCATATTGACCTGACTAAAGAAGGTAATACTGCTGTTACCAGTCTTGATGCTTGGTTTGCGCAAAATGAAATTGAGTTACCATTGTTAGTGGTGCTTAAAATTGATGTCGAGGGACAAGAAGATGCAGTGTTTAGAGGCGCGCAACACCTGCTTAAACAATGTCAAAACTGTGTTGTGTTACTCGAAATTCATCCCGATGTGCTCAGCGCGAGCAATATGCAAGCTGAGCATTTATTTGAACAAGCTGAAGCTATTCGGCCTCTCACTTGGATGGTTCCACTGCTGGGAAATCAAATCGTAAACCGAGATTTACCTTTGTTTGACCAAGTGCCGCGTGGCCAATACGACATTATTGGGGTTTCATCGATAAACTGACAAGTACTTGTCTGTTCAATCTAGTTGTTTATCGGGCTTACCGTAAAAGTCCTAACAATTTTATTAATATTGCCTTGTTTATCTTTGATCGACACAGTCAGTTCAGCGTTTTTTAATTCAACAATCGAGTTGCTCAACACATACTCATAAACACCTTGGCTACTTTTCTTAAAAGATTGGCCCAATTCCGTATTGGCAGGCATGTCATCAATAGGAAAATTGGCCAGAACTGAAAAACTTTCCATGTTTATACCAGTGTAATAATCGTCAAAGCCAATCACAATGCTAGTTAATTTACCGTTGTTACCTGCTCTTGGTGATGCCAAGGTCAAAGTTGGTCGGGTTTCATCCAAGTACCAGCCAAAACCAGCTTTGTCAGTATCATTAGCGGTATCAATAGGACAGCCTAAGTCTATCCAGCGAATAAAATTTCCTTTTTCAGTGTCAGTCAAAGGCGTTACACCAGAATCAGGTGGGGGCATAATTGTACCGGTGTAATCTAAGTCAGCATCATTAGGCAATGCACCCTTGGGCAGTGTTGCAGGGTTGCCAGGCTCTGATTCTGTGGGATGGTCACTATTGCTCCAGCCGTCAGTGCGTTGGCCGAGTATTTTCCATGTTAACAAACTGCGTCTGCTTTGAAATTTACGTACATAACGGCTGGCATTAGTTTGGGCCCAAACGCCTTGATTTGATCGGCGAATTCTCACAACCGGAGGAATACCCCATTCAGCTTTGCCGTCACTACATAAACGAGCATAATCATTTGGGAATCGACTGCGACTTTCAATGGTTGTATCAGAAAATGATAGCCTAGCGGGGGCTTTGTCATCGCTTCCCTGATGACAGCTTAGGCATTTTTGCTGCAATATTGGCCGTATGTCTTGGTAAAATTCGACATCAACCGAGGGCGAGTTTATATTTTTTATCACTAGCTTGTCTTTGTCTTCCACAGCCAGTAGTGGAGTGGTTTGGCTCAGATCCCACAGGGCATAATCTGCTTTTGCAGCGGCTGTTTTTGCGAAATCCATTGCGGGTAAGCTATGGGCATGACATCCACCACAGTTTGTTCTGACTTCGCCAGGCCTGACTTGATGCCAAGTTTGCGACATATTTAGCACACTGCCATTTTTATCTAAGGTTTGAAACGTAAAGGGCACATCAGCAGGAATTTTAGCCAAAAAACTGGTGTCAACATTGCCATAATCATCCTTTATAACTTGCTGATTCTGGTCGAATTTAATTAGGGGTATTTCACCTAAAATTCTTAAACGTTCGTTAGCATGATTATAAAAAAATGGTCTATTGGTATTAGATGAGCCTGGGCCATAGCCTTTGTGGGTAGACGGTTCAATCGCGACAATTCTTACCGCCCATATGTCTTCATTAGTGTATTTACCCGCATCGGCACCTTGTAAAATCCAATTGCTACTATTGGTATTCGAAGAGGTATTAAATGCATCATATTCACCAAAATTGCCGGTAGGAGAGGGACCATCACCAGGCGTGGTTTGACGGTTAAAAAAGCTAGCAGTACCAATAAGTCCGAATGGCGTCCCCATAGGAAGTGCTTTATGTGCCTGCCCATCGTTTGGTAGCCATGGTTTATTCAGCGGTTCAGGTATGCCATAAATGGCTTTATATGGCACTACTGCTCGTGGCCAAGCTTCATTGTAATTAGGATCATTTTTAACCAATTTAAGCACTTGCTTTGTATTATTCACTATCTGTGTATTTTCAATTAAGTAAATACCAGAATCTACTGTGGGATAGGGGCTGGGACGATTTAATGCGTTAACAGGGCCATCGCTCCATACAACTAGCAAACCATTATCGGGGGCAGCAGAAGGATGAGTATATTTGCCTGCGCCATCAGAGGGCGCTAAATCTGCTGCGGTTGATAAAGGCGTAATGGAATAAATACCCTTGGGCGAAAAAGACATTTGCGTACTACTTTTTTGGCCCTTAAAAACATGCGCAATAGGGGGATTTTCTTTTTGTACAGGACTAAAAAAGCGCGGCTCTGCATAATTTTCATCTATCGGGATGGTATACAAGGCACCAAAACCAAAATTATTTTTGTTGTAGTAATCTTCAAATACAAGACGACCGCTACTGACTTGGGTCATAAAATGAAAAACACTGGCGTGACCAAACGCGCTGACAACGGGCTCCCAATTTCGACCGTCGGGGTAAATTGACCATAAGCCCCATAAGCGTCTGTCTCTTAGGCCCTGGCTTTCGTAACTACTAAAGACGATACGGCCATCTGCGAGGGGAGTGGGATGCAAGGCAGAGCCTAAGGTCATTGGGGTAATTAGTTCAACATTCTTACCATCTTCGTCCATGACATACAGCTGCATATTGATAGTAGTAAAGCTTTTGGATGGTTTGAATCCATTACGGCTGCTAGCAAACACAATCTTGCCACCCGCAATAGGGGCAGGACCAAGATTTAATATGCCATATCCGAGACTATTATATGCTGGCCCTGAAAAAACAGGTTTATTGCTATCCCAATTGCCACTGCCTGTATTGGGAGTGAATTCTTGATGAGTAAGTTGCACTAAGCGCTTAGATTGAATATGTAATTTATAAATATCAGCGCCAAGTTTAGACAAACCATTGCGTTGTCGATTTAAGGATTGGGGCCGAACATCTGGAAAATAGCTAAAGTAGACCCACTGAGCATCAAAGGAGATAAAAGGGTCGGTGATAGCACCATCTTCGGTATCAAACAATATCACTTCACTGCCATCAGGTCGCAATAAAACTAGATCTGAACCCGCTTGTACCTTGGCAGGATTAAAAGCCTCAGGCCAATTAATGTGCTGTTTATCACCTAATCGAGGTTGCCGCACATATATAATATCGAAATCGATTGGGGCTGCTTGCACATAAGAAACTGAAAATGTGACGAATAACAAAATTGCACAGCATGGTCTACCCAGAAGGGTATTAAATAAGTGCTGAATTCTAACTGTTTTTAGTAATAACAATACCAATCTCAAACTAAGTCCAATGATCATAGTCTTTATACTAACAGCTCAAGGTTTTGGATTTAGGCCTAATTCCACTAAACGTGCTGTTGATATTAATTTTGTTGGGTCAGTGCTAAAGCGATTGTTGAATAATTTGGCTTGCGCACCGTTTCGTTGACGTATGGCTTTATTTAGAAAATTGTTGTTAATCACCACATTGACCGTCGATTTAAATCGATATTCAATAGCATTGGGATAATTATGTAGTAACACAATGGTATTGTTTTCTACCGTGGTATTGGGACTTTCTTCTATCGTGATACCAGCATCAGCGTAGGGATGGGCATTATCCTCGTGATAAATCAGATTATTGCTAATAGTGCCGCCCAAAGAAGGCCTGCCTTCCATACCAAAGCCGACACCACGATCGCAATTAATAATAATATTGTGTTCAATCAAAGTAAATTCAGTCTTGTTCCAAAAATGGATTGCATGTTCAGCAATATGTTTACTGGGACTGGCAATATCGCGGAAAACGTTATTTTGTACTACCCAGTGTTTTCCGCCGTGCACATCAATACCGCCAATATAAAATTGTGGTCCTATGCCCGCGCTATATAAAAACTGACAATTTTCAATAAGACCATGGTCACTTGCTACTTGGGTTTGGCGGTTATAACTTACCTTAAATAACTGTTCGTAACTGTCTCTGAGAATACAATTTCTAAGGGTAGGGTAGTCAGCATCTTCTTCACCAGCAATTTGCACTAAGTGATTGCCTGCTTGTTCTAAAGTAATACCATCTAAGGTGAAATGCTTACCTGACACTCTGATTAAGTTATCGACCTTTTTAGAGGGGCGCATTCCATTGCCACTAATAATGACGCTCTCAGCTTTACCCGAACGAGAAACCAAAGTGATATTGTCAGCTCTTATAATCAATGTGTGACTGACAGAATAGTGACCGTCTGCTAACTCAATCCGGGTATCGCCGTGCCTATTTGCCTTAGCGATAGCCGAAAGTAAGCTCGCACTATCAGTTACAATGATTTGTTGCCTATGTTCCTTAGCGCCAATCGAGCCGACATGAGCCACAAGAAGCCAACTTAGAACAATTAATTTGCCAAGTGTAAACAGACGCTTGCAATTCAGCGTAGCGAACAAAAGTACATAAATATCAGAGAACTTTGGGTACGAGGCAGTTTTGACATTCATCATTATTGCCGAAATTTGATGATTTTGGCTGGATTACCACCAACAATGGCATAATCAGGGATATCAGAAACGACTACTGCGCCAGCGGCAATCACACATTTTTTGCCTACATTCGACATTACAATGGCACCATTGCCAATCCATGTATCTTTGCCAATACTTATTTTGGTAAAAGTCCCCCCTTGGTCTTTTAGCGGGGTATCAAGATCAGCAAAATTGTGTTGATTTTTGCCGCTCAGTATATGTACACCACTGCCTAACAGGCAGTCTGCAGCAATGGCGCATAAGCCGATATTGCCTTGGGGGCCTATATATGTACCTTGGCCAATTTCAGTGTCAGCATGAGAAAACAATGTGCCAAAAGATATCACCACTTCAGGATGACAATCCTGCATTATCCAACGATAAAAACCAACCCTAAAATAGCTGCCCAATTTACCTGGCAGCAAACTCAAAAATTGCGAAAAACTGGCAAAAAGTTGGTCTCGATTAAACAGTAAGCCAAATATAAAAAATAACACCAATAAGGGCAGTGCTAATAAGCTAAATAAGGCAAACAATAGTTTCTTCATGATCAATTTCATACTGAGTCTGCGGTCACACTTGGCTGAATGAGTTGATTTTGTAAAACGGCATCTAAGGGAGCTAAAACACTCTCCCAAGCATAGTGCGCTTTAATAGTCTCTACCGCATTGGCAGAAATTTTATGGTAAAAGTGCTCATCAGCTAAAAGTGCTGCTATGTGTGTCACAAACTCAGCGGGTTGTTCCGCTAGTAGAATATCATGTTGGTCTTCACACCTAATGCCCTCAGCACCCATTGGGGTTGAAACGACGGGTAAACCACAGGCGAAGGCTTGCAATACTTTATTTTGTACTCCTCTGGCAATTCGAAAGGGGGCAACAAAAATAGCTGAGTTATCAAAATAGGGCATTACGTCATCCACAAAACCACTAACGTGTATCCCGTCTACTTGGCTTAATGCCTTTACTTTATCAGTGGGGTCCATTCCGACAATATTAAATTGTGCTGCTGGCCAGCGCTCTATAATGGCGGGCCAAATGTGTTGCACAAACCACATTACTGCATCTATATTGGGGGCGTAATCCATTACCCCAGTAAAAAGAAAATGGGCCTGAATAGTGCGCATAGGGTTAGGTTTGAAGGTGTCGGTATCTATACCATTTTCAATGGCATGTACACGAGAAGCGTCGATCCCGTCCTGACAAAATAAAGCCTTTTCTGTTTCTGTAATAAAAAAACAATCATTAAAGTGCTTAACGATCTTTTTTTCGTAGCGCGCGATGAGCGTTGCTTCTCTTTTATAAATCAGGCTCATTGGAAAAGTCCCTCGTTGGCAATATTGTTGCCACTTGTCAGAGTCTAAATCCATAAAATCCATTAACAAAGATGGCTTATTAGGCAGTGAGTTATGACTGAGAAAAACACTATTAAAAACATATTCAGCCATACTCGATGCAGTACAGATAATCACGTCATAATCTTGCTCAAGGCACTCTTGCTTAAATAAAGTCATTAAACTGGTACTATAAAAATTTGAAACACTCAATGCATTATTTAGCAGTAAACCGCTCAGCATACGTAGCCATTTGTTACCTAACTTTACTCCCTGCGCTTTAACGCCGAATTGTTGCGTCAAGGCCGTGAAATACGCCAGTTCTTGGTCTTTTTCATAAGGTGCTAATACGCTCACAGTATGACCTTGTTCAAGCAAATGCTTTATTTGATGAAAAGTACGGATTTTTTCACCTTTATTGGGTGGAAAAGGCACACGATGGGATAAAAATAATATATTCATCTAAGACTGCTCTTGTTCATTTGAGGCTGGGCGGTAAGTCGATTAAGACTGATTGCGACAAAGAGCAACATATAAAAGTAGCTATTAACTCTAGGCGAGTCGAGAGGGTCACCAAAAAAGCCAAAGGCCAAATATGCTACAATAACTGCAGTAGTAGCGGTTAATATGGCTGAATTTTCAGGTCTAATAAGCCGATTTTTTTGAATTAACAAACCTAGCATTGCAAGTAACAATAAACAACCGAGCACGCCAGTTTGATAAAAAGTGGATAAGTAGATATTTTTAATATGCCAGGCTAAATGCTCAAAATCTTGGTAAAAAAACCAATTGTCCAAGCCGCGCTCGAAAGCCGGATTGCGATTCACAATATTATCTTTTTGGTCGTACAGAGTCATACTGCCAATTTCCACTATGCCTGAGCCTTTTTTATATTGCAGCATCAATAAGGTAGGAAGGGTAATCGTTCTGTCATTGGCTTCGAGTTTATCAGCCGCAAAACCAACATGATAAGTATTCATTTGCTCAGACTTGTTTATTTTCACTCGTGAGCCAGTGCATTTAGTGCCCCATCGATCAAAAATAAGTAAGTTGCGCTGGCAAAAGCCAACACTGATTTCAAAATCCTGTTCAGCTTTGGCTTCGATACTTATTCGATAGTCTTGTTTGGGTAACAAGGTAACGCGCTGACCTATGGCTAAGTCGATGCCTGACCCAAATTGCAATAGTGGCGAACTACTATCGGTATTAGTAAGATTAAAACTACCAACCTTATCCAATAAACTGGGATCATAAGTTAAATAATTATAGGCAAAGCTACCCGTTCCGTTACCAATTATAATATCAGAGTAAGACCAGTCTGAGGAATGCATTACCTCATTCCAGTGGCTTAAACGAGTATCGAAGTCTTTACCCACACTGTCCATTCGGGTTTGCATTCGGCTTCCTGAAAATATCAGGAAAACAGCCGCACTCAACATGATAATAGCGGTATTAGTATAAATATGAGGGGCAGTCGAGCGCATGTTAATCTGCGCCGTTAGCGCGGCGACAAAAATAGCAAGGGCGCCGATTACTGCATAAATCAGGTTGAGGGTGTTTGTTTCTACCCATTGACTATCAATTAGGCTGTCGACCACAATATAAGTAGTAGCCATCAGCACAAATGCCACTAAAAACCAATACGCTACGCCAATTTTCCGCTTAAAATACAGCAGTCCCAGCAAGCTAAATAAAGCAAAAATCAAGGCTAATAAAGCAGAAAATCCTGCTACGGTATAGGCAAGATAGGTGCTGGCTGGAAGAGATAGGTAACTTAATATCATCCACTTAGAAAAGGGCATAATAAGGGGAGTTTGACCGTACTTTTTTAGTTGATATACATAAAGCGCAACAAAACTAACAACTGATAGGGCACTGGCTGCATAAGTCGCTCGAGTAAAACCAACCAAAACCGCATAAAAAACCATGTTTAAAGCGATAAAAGACAAGAGTTTAAAAGAGATTTTTTTAAAATAAACAATGCCTAATATATTGAAGGGAATTAACATTAAATACCATCCGTCTATACTTTCGCCACCAGTATGCATATCTGCCAATAGCCCTACTGCGCGATAAGAGGTGGCAAAATTTAGAAATGAATTACCTATTTGATAAATGTCACGGCTGCTAACCAATAAACCGAGTGTTTCCCGCTCCCATAGCACAATCACAAAAACAGCTAAACTGGCAAACCAAACACCAAAAATTAGAAACTCTGTTGCCCGTTGTGGCGCCCTTGCTAATTCGGTCAGCAATAAAGTGCTAAGAAACCAGGCCACAATAATACCTTTTATGACATAGAGTCGAAATTCAGGACTTAAATAAGGATTACCGTGTGGCGCAGTAAAAAAATCAATCAGACTGACTGAAGACAAACCGAGCATAACCAAAACAACATATACACTGACCAGCTTTCTTGGCCAAACTATAGACTGCCCAGAAAAACCATATCGAATAAGTGGACTTAAGATGCAGCACAGCACAAACAAGTCCCATTCGTTAAATAAAAATCTACCGGACCATGGTGCAAGATTAACGACTACGCAGAAAAATGGCAGGACAATAAGCCATGCATGAGGCTGCCAAATAAGTACCGCAGCCGTCACACCTAAACCAATGGCCAAAGCAAATCCACCAACAGGAAACTCAGTTGCTGTAAAAACCAAATAAAACAAGGCCAATAAGCCCAATAAACACAAAAACCAGCGAACAAAGGGAAATGGTTGAGGAGCTGTGCTGTTAGCTGAGGGCAAGGCGGACATAGATGACTCTTTTGTTATTTGCATAATACCTAATTACTCAGCTCTTCTATATCCAAGCAAATGAAGTCGAAACAATTTTTAATAATATCAATACTTAAATGTATATAACATATTATTTTTCTGTAATAGCGTTAGATTTGAGCGTTTGTTTTTGCAGTTGATTGTAATGTTTGCTCATAAATTTTCGTTCAATAACATAGTAAAAAGGATAACACATCACTAGGGTCACGATGACGCAGGCTATGCCAAACAAAATATGCTGTTCAGCGAGCACTTGTCTGACAAACATCTCAGATAATCTATACAAATTAAAATGAAGTAAATAAACCGAATAAGACATAGCGCCTAATACTAGAGAGGCTTTTAATGGAATTTTTACTAATGGATTATCCTTGGATTTTAGTTTTACTAATCTTTGTTCTAGTGGCGCAATAAGCCACAAGAAGACGCCAAACATTAGGGCAAATCCTAAGTCATTTATAGGTAATTCGAACACTAAGATACAAAGTAAAATAAGGACACAAATTAGACCGACCGAACTTGCGATGGGCCGATTGTAAATAATCAAATGTTGCAAGGTAAGTTTGTATTTGAATAAATACGCTAAAACAATACCCACACAGAATGATAACCAGAAATGTATAAACAGTCCGTGATTAATATCAAAAGGCATAACAAACATTAAGATGGCGAATAGAGCTACGGCAGCCACAAATAAACGATAATATTGCTTGAAAAACAAGCCAATAAACACCACGAGATAAAACTGTATTTCAATTGCTATGGTCCAATAAACTGGGTTTATGTGTTTAAATTGGCTATGTAAATTAGCACCATCAGCAAAAAATACTTTAGTCAGAATTAAAAAATTGAACCATTCGCTAAGATTATAAACTTCAATGGGGTTGGGGGGAGTAATAAATTCCCCGGTTTTGAGCGTGCTGACTAAAGCCATAATGTAAGGCAGACTTAAACAAACTAATACTGAGAACCAAAAGGTCGGGTAGATGCGCCTGAGTCGATTTTTTAAAAAGAAATAGGGACTACGTTTGGCTTTTAATGATGATTCAGCTGAATAGGTAATAACAAAGCCAGAGATCACAAAAAACATCGGCACACCTAAATGCCCTTGCGCAATGATTGCCTTAAAGATCTCAGGGAAAGAATCAAATAGACCTTCCATATGAAATAATACAACCCATAAAGCAGCTACACCTCTAGCAATTTCTAAAATTAATACCAATCTCTACCCCATGACCTTGTTAGTGCTTTTATCAAATTACTCTAATAATAAAAACGCCCATCAGCGCGGCTTTTTCGCCAACTAAGAACTGATTTAATCTCCCCCATTTTTTCTCGAATATGGGACAAAACAGATTGTTTACTCGGATTAATAAAAGTGTACTCAAGACCACAAGTACAGAAAAACTGTTTGTTATTTGGTGTGCCAAAATTACGGAGAGTGATCTTCGAAACGTTTTCACCTAGATCAGTAATCCAACAAATGGCGTGCACTGGGAATAGCCTTGGGACTTTACCAAGTTTGCTAAAGTGAAAAAAGCCAATGGCATAATTCCCGTAATATTTTCTATAAATGGGCCAGAGCTTACATCAATTAGCTGTTATTGTGAACTTGACTCATCAAGTTGCGTTAGAAACAGAAAAGCCGTTCCGCAATAGCTCGCAATATCATGTTTGCGTTTATGTTCGTTGGTTTGATAATTAACCACGCGCCCTTATCTCGCATAAATATTCTGTAGTCTTCAGTCTTCATTGTGAACGTTAGCATTTATTTTACTATCAAAGAAAAGAGAGCAAAATCAATTAGGTAGTAATGCACTTTGTTTGTGTCGTAATTAGAAGCCGTTGGTTTTTCAATGCACATCACGACAAACATAAAGTCTTGATTTGTCTGAGCTAAAATCGATTTGGTGGTTAAATCAAGTAACTCTTGTACTTTTGCATAATTTTTTGATGTAGCCGGATGCCCCACGCCTGTTATAAACACAAGCATATTTTTCTAATTCCCTAATTTATTATTTTACTGTCGGCAACGTTCTATCAAAACTAACCTTCACAGTTTTGAATCAGTTTGTTGTTTACAAAGAATAAACTTCGGCTCCTTGCAGTAGCGTTTATATATTAACCTGCCAGTTACTAATATCTAGTAAAATCACCACAATTGTATAAGATTTCGTAAATTATCACTTAGGGCTCTGCACTTATGGGCAAATATTGGTAGCTAGTTGGTTTAGGGCTAGATTAACGGATGAAAATAGACAACAATAAGACGCAAAAAAATTGGGGTTGCTTGTGAAGATAGGAATATTGATACCATTAAAATCAAAACAGGTATCGAAAAATTGGCAAACGACTTGTAAGAGTTTAGCCGCTACCATTGCCAGCCTCGAAAATCAGACCAATAAAGACTTTGACTATATGGTTGTAGGGCATGAAGCTCCCGACTTTATGATGAATAAAGTCTGGCAATCTCAAGTTGTTTTTCATAGCATTTCAGAAATTGCTCCGCCTCCTTCAGTAGGTGCAACCCAGCACGAATACACCATTGATAAAAATAGTAAAATTACCAAAGCGCTGATCTTGCTCAAACAACGCAGCCCCTCAATAAAACTGTGGTTTGCTTTAGACGCTGATGACTTGGTGCATCAAGATTTGATTAATGTAGTGAGTCAATTAAGCGAGCCAGCAGGGGTTATTCTTAATCAGGGCTACTTGTACTACCCGCAAAGTAATAGAGTTGTACCGACCCAACAGTTTTCAATGTATTGCGGCTCGTCTGGTATGATCGCCGACAAATACATTAATTGCCCCACAGAATTCAGTTTAGAAACAATGAAACAGGTTCCCTTTTGTCGCTACTCGCACATGGCGCTGGATAGTTTTTTTAACAAAGAAATCAAACAAGCTTTTGTTGTACCAAATAAACCTCTAGTGACTTATATCTTGGCTCATGGCGATAACATTAGCGATGATTATCGAGGCTCTGTCATTGCCAAGTTTAAAGGGTGGCTTAAACCATTTATTAAAGGTCGAGCACCGAGCAAGCAGTTTAAACAGGAGTTTGGTCTTGACCTGCAATAGCACTTTTTATCATCGTAGTTTCATTAGCTATATTAAAGTAGTCAGCCATGCATAATCGTATTCGCTCAATGGACTTTCTGCGTGCCACGGCCATACTAACCGTAATCGTTGGGCACAGTGTGTTGTCTTATGGTGCCCCCCAGCAGCTTAATTTTTTGCAATTTGGTGGTTCGGGTGTTGATTTGTTTTTTATTTTGTCTGGTTGGTTGTTGGGAGGGCAACTTTTCAAAGAACTCAAAACCAATCAGCATATTGATGTAAAACGCTTTTGGTATCGACGCTGGATGCGCACTTTGCCCGCTTATTATGCCGTACTGATTGTCACGGTTCTGCAGCGTTACCTCACCAAAGACGATGTGAGCTTTCCTTTTGACTACTTTATATTTGTCCAAAATTATAATGCGCCACTGACGTTTTTTTCGGTGAGTTGGTCTTTGTGTGTTGAAGAACAGTTTTATTTAGTCATTGCGCCTTTATTACTGTTAACGAAGCGATGGAAAGCAAACCATATAACTTTATTCCTAATCGCAATATTTTTGTTACCAGAAGTCTTTAGAACCCTTGGTTGGTATGGTTTTAAAAACGAAACTCATGTTAGGCTTGATGGCTGCATTCTTGGGGTCTTGTTGGCTAATATACGCTATAACCATCAGCATATATGGCAAAAGTTAACCCAATATATTACGCCGATTTTTATTGTGTCAGTGGGCATTTATTTTGTGTCTTTTTATCTGAAACACATTGGTGAAACGTCAGTGCTACCGCCCAATAAATTGTTTCTGACTTTAATGTTTGGCACCTGGGTTATCTTTGCTAATTCAGACTCTAACCATACACGATACTTTTATCTGCCAGGTTCGAAATTTGTTGCTGAGCGAGCGTATGCTCTCTACCTACTGCATCCCGAAGCCTTGGCATTAATAGAAAAAGCGCCTGTAAAGCTGCCCTTTGTAATATACCTGCTTATCTGTTTAGCCATTAGTTTCTGTTTAGCTGAAGTATTATACCGTGTGGTTGAAAAGCCCTTTATGGACATGCGTGAAAAGCTTAGCGCGGTGAAGCAGCAGAAAGTTGAGGCATGAACATGTGTTTAGATTCCGAGATTAAATCAAATAGTTTGATTAAAGTACCGTTTTACTTCGATAATACTAGATTTGAAAACGGCCACTACCAAATTGGTGGTAGTTTTAGTCATAGGGAGGGGGAATTTTGTCAAAGGAAACCTGGCCGCATTTAGGATTTCGCAACGATATTCAGGGTTTAAGAGCTATAGCCGTTTTGCTGGTTATTCTCTTTCATGCAGATATTCCAGGTCTTCATGGTGGATATATTGGTGTTGATGTTTTTTTTGTTATCTCGGGTTATCTCATATCTGGTTTGTTATTTAGAGAGTTGGTGCAGAATGGTAAAATTAGCTTTGCTGATTTTTATGCCCGTCGAATTCGCAGAATATTGCCACTGTCAGTTTTTGTTGTTGTAGCAAGCTTGATTTTTTTTGCTGTCTTTGTTTCACCATGGGAGCTCAAAGAATTAAGCAAAACTACACTATTAACTTCGATTTTTTCCAGCAACATTTGGTTTATTACTCAAGCAACAGACTATTTTGGTGCCGAAACAGAGTCAAACCCATTTTTACATACCTGGTCTTTGGCGGTAGAAGAGCAGTTTTATTTTATATGGCCTGCCTTGTTGGCTTTGTTAGTTTTAGTCACCAGAAATAAACGACTTTGGATGTGGTTGCTAATTACCATATCGGCCAGTTCCTTTATTGCTTTTGTTTTGCTTTTTGCACAAAACCAACCTCTAGCCTTTTTCAGTATGCCAACTCGTGCATGGCAATTTGGCGCTGGTGCACTTATCTATTTTTTGCCCCAGCCACAAATCAAATCAAAAAGTTCGGTTTTATCTCAGGTAGCAGCAGGGGCTGGACTGGTTTTTATTATCGGCTCTGCATATGTTATCGATGCCGGTTTTGATAATGAGCCCTTGTGGGCACTGCCACCCACTTTGGGTGCATGTATGATCATTTGGGCTGGCCAGCGGCAGCAGGGTTTTTGGCTTTTTCGTTTGTTGGCGAGTCAACCGTTGGTGCATATCGGAACATTATCTTATTCTTTATATCTTTGGCACTGGCCTATTATTGTATTCTTAAAACTCAATAGTGAAAGGCTCGGTATAAACGACATTATTTGGGCACTAGCACTGACTTATTTGCTGTCTTGGCTTTCTTACCGATATATTGAGGCCAAGTTAAGGAAACACGAAGGTTTGAATACAAACTTCCGTTCGATACTGTTTGGCGGTATTTTAATCGTGTTAGGTCTCGGTTCATCGCTTGTTTTATACCTCTATGCTAAAAATGCGATGAAGTCACCAGCACAACAGTTTATTGAATCTACTCAATTTGCAAACAAACAAGCAAGTCTGTGTGTTACAGCCATTACTGATACCGCTTTGAGTGAATGTGAACTGGGTGATACTCAAAGTAACAAAGTCATTGCAGTTTTTGGTGATTCGAAGGCACAACAGTGGTTACCAGTGTTGAATGAAATCGGTGAAAAGCAAGGTTGGAAGGTAGTTCCTATTTTAAAAGCGGGGTGCTCGCCAGCTTATATCAATCCATTTCTGGTATTTTTAGGGCGTGAATATCACGAGTGCAATATATGGCGAGAATCCGCTCTTGAAAAACTAATAAATTTAAAGCCAGATATTGTGATTATTACACACTATTACGGCTATCAAACATCAGAGAAAGGTAGCAGACGTATTGCCGATAATAATGATTGGCAAAAGGGCTACGAGCTTTTAAACCACAAATTATCCACTTTGAGTTCGAAAGTATTGCTAATACGAGATAATCCCCAATTTCCTATTAGTATACCAAAATGTTTATCTCGGGTTGTTGGTATAAATACCATTACTGAAAATATGTGTGCTTTCACAAAATTTGAAATGAAATTTAGAGATTTTGTTTACGAAGCAGCGAAATCAGAGTTTGCTAATAATGAAAAAGTGAGTTTTTTAGACTTGAATGCATATTATTGCAAGGATAACATCTGCCTATCCTTTCATGACGGTATAGTTAGATATACGGATCGACATCACTTGAGTTATTCCTTCACCAAAGAGTTAGGTCCATTAATAGAAACTGCTCTGATGAAATTGTAATGAATACCAGCTTTTGTATTAAGAAATGGTCATGCTGCTCAACGTTATTTCTACTGACTTCTTTGAATATAAGCTATTGTTATTTTACCTTGGATTTATTCCTTCTGAAAATGAAGTAAGCAAATAGAATTAGCAAAATTGGCAAAGGCCATTTAAGCCAGTAGGCCACTTTTTCAAAATAGTATTTATTGGTAATAAAATGTTTTACTCCATTCCAGCGCTCTACGTCACCACTTAGAATTCTAGCAATGGTATTGGCGTCACGTTGAGAATGTCCCTCGGCTAAATACAAGGGTTTGGCTAAACTTGGTGTGTTAGAAAGCTCCTCAATGGTAAAAGGCGTGGCCACCCCAAAATCAGGATCGAATATTAATTCCTTATTATTGAAAGTGGCCGAAACCACCACATGACCGGGGTAAGACAATATTTGGTTGCTGATACCTTGTTTATCGAGTAATTGCGACATGACCATAGAGGCATCACCACACACACCAATGCCGCGTTTCAAGCTGCGTTTGTAATCGGCAAAGTGATACTTTTGATATTCGGGTATGGTAGTCACTTTGGCCATTAAATATAGAAAATAATTTTCCCAAATAGGCACTTGTTGATTAAAACGAGTGGGGTCAAGTTCTTCATTCCAATCAATATGAGCAATACTTTTTGCAATCACTTTTGTTAGTCGATTGGTATAATCTAGTTCGCTTTCATTGGGTAATCTTTCTATTTCGCTAAGTGAATCTGCAAATGGTAAGGGGCTATCATTTGCAAAGCGTAATACATCATCTGTTAAGCCTGTGGGTCTAATATCTTGTGTTAAGCCATAAAAATTGATGGTGAGAAGCAATAAACCTAGTGCCAAAAAAAACCATGCCAATGCTTTTATAATAAACGTTTTCATCGTTGTCTCTTAAGTGCGCCTGTTGGCGAAGGGGTATCTATAGCTGCAGATTCGGATATCACTCCATCCTGTAGTAGTGCGTTATTCTTCTTAGCTTCGGCCCGCTGTAATACAAATAAGTTGTAGGCAATCGCTGAATATAAAATACACCAATACAATATTTCAGCGCGCAGACGATTCAAAAAAGTCATGGTAATTAAATAAGAAATAAACGAGGCTTCAAGGGCAATGACCATAAAATAGTAATCAACGAGTTTATCTTCCTTAAGCTTTTTCTTACATAAGCTGTAAGTTCGTATACAAGCCAGCACCATCATAATTAACGCAAACAGTCCCAGATAACCTATTTCAGATAAGGCCTCAAACCAACTAGAGTGAACGGTTCTGCTTTTATTTCCTCCGGTATTAACATTGGCCGGAATATAGACAGGTGAAAAATAATTAAAACCACGAAATCCTGCACCAAAGGGATGATCTTTAGCCATATCCCATGCAGCCATCCAAAATATTGTGCGGGTGGCACCTGTTTCTGTGGTTTCATCAGCCTTAGACTCTTGAGTGATTGACTGCATTCGCTCGATAAACGCGTCGTCAGCAACGTAAACCACACCCATCAAGCCAAAGAGGGTTAAAAATATAGCTGTGGCTTTTTGGCGTTTGCGTTGAAACGATGAAAAATACATATGGTACATAAAATAAACCGTACACACCGCCACACCTAAAAAGGCGCCACGACTATTAATAAGTACCAAAGCATTGGCGATAAAGGCACCTGCAATCACAAAACAAGCCTTGGCCCATTTATTGTGATGGGTCCAAAAAAAGTATAAACAAAGGATCAAACTGGGCACTATAACCGACGCTGCGCCATTGGCATCAGGAGAATCAACAGTACCAATGCGCTCTACCCTACCACTTGAATTTCGTCCTACTTGCCAAGCATAAAAACTTAAATACCAAGCACCAAAAATATAGCCGTAAAGAATCAGTTTTAGTTTTTCAACGCTATCACACAGTTTATAGGCAACAGTAATAATCACTATGGTCTTTAAAAAAGTAATTAAATAGTCTAAATGCAGTACCTGAAATACTGCATAAAAATAGGCTATGCCGTAGAGTAATAATATGATGTACGCCCAACGTAGTTGCGGTACTGCGAATACTTTGGAAGGGATTAACTTTTTTTGCTGAATGAAAAAAAGCACAATCATAAAAATACTCAGATAAAAGCTATAACTGATCTGGGGAATGATTTCACCCCACCATCGGCGTTCGGGGTTAAAAAAGTAAATGGCTTCATAGGCTACAAAGATATAAATAACGTTGTAACGAATACTGGCAATGAAGCCGCCTAAGTAACAGGCGAAATATAAAATGATATTTAACATTGAGTGTTACTCATTTAAGTGCTTTTGTTGTGCGGCTTTGCGTTTTTGCACCCGTCTGCGAGCCGAACGCCACTTAATTTGTAGTTGAATTTCGCCAACGATTTTCTGGTGAAGTTTAAAATAGCCCTTCTGTAACATATTAGGCGGTTTTGCTGCCGTTATTACTGGGTAATTTAGCTTTAGCATAAGGGATTGACTAACAAATTCAATATGATTTATTTGCTGCTCAGTTAGCTCAGTGCGCCATTTTTCAGCCAGATTAATATCAGGTGCTTTATTGGTATTAACATTTTGTTTGTTTTCAACAAATAGTGCTTTTTTCTGGTTGTAGTGCAACATATCAGTGTCAAAATCTAACTCTATATGCTGACAAATAGCGCGCAAAGTGTTTTCAATATCACTGATTAAGTCTTCAAAGCGAATCACTAATACGTTTTGTGGATGGGCATCAGCAAATTGCAATTGCATTGTTACTTCATCTAGCCAACGCAAGGCACCGGTATAAGCCGTTGTGCCTAACCCCCATTTATTTTCCATATAAGAGTTAACCACCGCTCTTGGGTCGCGAATTATCAGTACAAATTTACTTTGAGGTAAGAATAACGAAAGGGGCTGTAGATAATAAGTTAATTCTGGATCTTTAATTCCCCAATGGGTTTTCTCATCCTGTTGCATGATGTCACTAATATGTTTGGAAAATCGGTAATGTACCTCTTGATCGATAGCCTCAGTAATGGATTTTGTTGTGGCATGGGGCAAAAACACTTTTTGTACATTAACTTCATTTTGCACAAATAAACGTTTGTGAGCTGATAACATGCGGGTTAATAAGGTTGTACCAGAGCGCTGTGTACCCAAGATGAAAAGTGGGGGCAATAAAGATTCGGTTGTCATGTTAATAGCCCTGTAGCCGTTTGTAAGTAGTCACTACGATCATAAGTTGCTGGTGCTTTTATTAATAGATAAAAATGTGTTTAAAGTAATTAACCATAGTTTATCTATGTGTTGTGGTGAAAAATTATCTACATAAAACTGCCGTATTACTGGGGCCAGTTGTTCTTTTTGTGCAAGAAAGGTGTCGATGTAAGCTGGCGCTTCAGCTAATTGACTTTCTTCTAACAATACTACGCCCGGGCAAGAAGCAAAGGGGGCAAAAGCGGGAATAGCAGATAGCACACAAGGAATACCCGCACTCAGCGCTTCTGCAATAACTAAACCAAAGGTTTCTTGTTCACTTAGAAAGACCAATACATCAATACTGTTGAAAATAAGTTGTTTATTTGATTCCCACTCATGATGAATAACCCGATTATCTCGCGAAAACTCCTTAGAGCAAGACCACAAATGTATTTTTTCAGCTTGTGATTGTAAACCAGATGATACCGTTAGGGCTGCGCGTTTGCGTGCTTCGTCTAAATTACCCACACTACCAATATTACGAGCATGAATCATTTTATCGATAGCCTCCGCTGAATTGGGAATAATAAAAAAGTGTTCATTACTGAGCTGATAAGAATCTTGCTGCACTTGCCCAACAAAGTGAACTTTGTCGGCCAGTTGTAACATACTGTTGATATGGGCATCGGGCAATTTATGCAGGGCATGGCGTAAACCATGAATTGTCAATAGTATAGGAATACCTTTATCTTTATAGGGTACTAAAATATTGGGGTCGATACTTAAGTCACAGATTACCAATTCAATATTTTGGGGTGATGCAGATACTGGTTTCACGCCAATACTCAACAGTCGATTATAGTAACTAGAAGGACTCAGTAAAAATGAGACATTAAAAAAATGCGATAGTCCGTTGGCGATACTGGCTATGGCTATGGGGCCGCCACTTTTGCCATGAAATCCGCACATAAATAGTATTTCAGGCGACTTTTTATAGGTTCGTCTTGCGTATCTTAATTTGTAGTATGCAAGTCTATTTGACAGAGACTGTAATATTTCTCTAAACAAGCTTATCCCCCTTTTTTTTATATTCGCTTGCGTAGCCTTTTTTAAAAAAACAATCCCACAACATCTTATATTCTCTAGCTCTTCCAATGCCTAATGCAGCAAATTTGTACTTCACTAACGATTTTAAATAGTCAACTAAAACCCAGCGGGGATAACCCAGAAATTCAGTGACTTTTTGCTGGCTATTGTTTCTAACAAAATTATGAAACTGTGCTCGACCTGATTTAAATGCGCGATTTTCTAACCAGCTATGACTTAATTGCCAAGGTCTAATAATGTGTTTTACTTTTGCCTCACTGAGAAAGTATGCTCGATACCCTGCTTGCTCAGCACGCTGTAAAAAATCGGTTTCACTACCCATGACATAATTGGTGCCGTTTGGGCCAATTGATTCGTCGAAGCTAATGCCATTTTTAAATACTAAACTGCGCACAGCCATATTTGGCCCCCAAATCTTACCTGCTTTAGTTGGCCCAGTGTTCAGGGCTTGTTCATCAGTTAAAGCAAAAGCGACACCTAATGGAATATGCTGGAGTAAGTTTGCTGAGGGGGCCTCCATCCAATATGGGGTGATATGTCCACCGAACAGAACAAATTCTGGGCAAGAGTTTAGTACTTTTTCATACTGTAGTAACCAGTCATGATCTGGAATGACATCGTCATCAGTAAATATAAATAAGTCACCCAATGCTTGGGTTAAACCAAGGTTGAGTGCGGCATTTTTGCCCGGAATAACTTGTTGAACAATTTTTAAAGGGAGCTTTTTTTGGTAACTTTTTAAGATTGTGAGGGTTGAGTCGCTACTGTTATTATCAACGGCAATAATTTCCCAATCACAACTAGGCGCAGTAATTTCACATAAGGAGTCTAACATCAGTGGCAGCGTATGAGCGCCGTTATAGCTTGAAAAGATAATACTTATCATTGTTTACACTACTTTATAAATTTAATTAGGCCGCTCATGTAGCAAGCAAGGCTTAATGCATATCTAGACCATTGCGTTAAGCTCGTTTTAATTTTTTTACCACTAAATCTATTATGGGCTGAGCATTTTTTTGTTTGAACAAAACCGTTGCCCAAATGACACCACTCATTAATGCTGCCGGCACACTTAGATAATAATTTTGCCACCACATTGCACCGTAAAAAAGATTTAAGCTTATTAGCGGAACACAGCAGGCTATTAATAAAATTCCAGGTTCTTTTAACCAACCAATATAACTGCGTAATGAGATAAAGTTTGTTGAGCGGATTACAAACATAAATAAAGCAATTCTCAACAGTGGCATAAGTAAAGCTGTACTGGCTACCATTGCCATAATGCCATAGGGCAAGGTGATTATACATAATAGAATGTTTGTGATGTTAGTAATTAAGGTAATCTGCATTAACTGTTTTGCCATACCCAAACCCATCATAATTGGCTCTAACAATTGCACTATAGAATAGAGTATTCGTGCAACACATAACATTTGTAAAAAGTAGGCAGATACTAACCACTGTTCACCAAATAAAACTAAGATAATTGGTTCAGCAAAAAAACCTAAAACCATAAAAAAGGG
>TARA_R110002167_G_scaffold27444_15_pt1 | contig 29190 bp, 20 predicted proteins | sample TARA_R110002167 | Tara Oceans TARA_R110002167 (sample SAMEA4398238) | marine metagenome | biome: Polar Biome; feature: [MES] marine water layer (ENVO:01000295) within the mesopelagic zone...; material: water (ENVO:00002006), including particulate matter (ENVO:01000060) such...
CCGCATCGGCTGTCACGGGTAAGCCATCCAGAAAGTTTTCAGCAAAAATGTTTACCACACTGAAGTCTGTTGAACCTTGACTTACACTGAGCAAATTGAATTTAGCTAATATTAAATCACCACTGGGTATAAGCGCATCATTTAGAAAATAGAACGCCATCCCATAGAACTCTTCTGTTACGTCATAAAAAAAGTCAGAAGCATCAAGTAATGCCCCAGTCAAAGAAGTGTCATCATAAGTGAACACACTAGTATCAAATTCCAATTCAAAAGATAAGGTATCAAAAGCGTCAAAGGCGCTACCTAAAATCGTTACCTCAAGGGTATTCCCCAAAGACACCGAAGGGTCAACTTGAACACTGATAATACCCGCTTGAGCTTGGAACCCAACTAAAATGGCTAAGGCTGCAATAATTTTTTTCATCTTTTTTTCCTAATTTTTACGTTACAAAACTATACTTTATGCAGCGCAACGAGCGCGCGTACAAAGTAACTTCATTTCACGGGTGTCTAGAATATTAACCACACCGTCATTATTTAAATCAAATGCCATATCAATGGTTTGACGTTTCCTAATTGCGTTGGTTAGGCCTTTAATATCATTAATATCCACATCACCATCGCCGTCCCAATCACCTTTTACGACAGCAGCGTCAAGTTGCAAAGCAATAACCACTGGATCATGGTCAGACATGCGATAAGCATCGGCTGCGTAAAAATCAAGTTGCTGCTGAGCGCTCTTAAACTCAACGTTGTAATCTAATACGATTGGCTCATCAGCGTTGATATGCCACTCAACTGTATCAACCACTTTGTCCACTAGACTGGCACTGGCTAAGGCATGATCAAGATAACCAAACTCACCACCAAAAACATATGAGTAGGCTCCACTACCTTGGAAAAGATTTGCCAAGTCGGTGTAACCCGCTTGTTTTACGGTAAGAATGGGCTCTTCCTGTGCATAAGAATTCAGGTCACCAATAATCAAGGTAGGTGCATCTGCATATTCTTGTGCTAAGAAAGCCAACAGAGCTTCTGCTGCGCGGGTCCTGGTTAAATTACAGTTCCCTTGACCAGTAGTCGTATCATCATCTCCCGCACCACAGCTTGAGCCTTTTGATTTCAAATGGTTAACGCTGATCACGATCTCTTCGCCATTTTCTAGCAAAGCAAACTTCTGATTGAATGCAGGTCTGTTTCTGGTATCTACAAATAATGGACCTTGCTCATCAGTAATCGAATTGCTGCTATCCAAAATCTTATAGCTGCCAACAGTCACTACCTTGCCAGGTTTATATAGTAGGGCTACTTTGATTTCGTCGGTGCCAATCACACCACCGCCATCAACAAAGCTATAAACCTCAGCTCCTACTGCTGCATTCAATCGGTCGGTAAGTTGAGCAATGGCACTGGTCGGCGTAAAACCATCGTTCTCAATCTCCATCAAACCAACAATATCAGCATCCATTGCAGCTAAAGCCGCGACAGTTTTAGCCATTTGTCTTTCCAATTCAGCCGCTGTGCTTGCACCACGAGCCGTTGGGAAGCCAGCGCCCTGACCGTCACCATTAAACAGGTTTAGCACATTTAAGCTAGCAACTTTCAAATTGCCCTGAGTCAGTTCAGGCTCGACAGTTCTAGGATTAGTCGCAGCAAAGGTTGGAGCCTCAGTGGGGATGATGCGGTATAAATTAAAACTAAAATCCATCACACCCGTTAGACTGCTGACCGTATCACCACCACGCAAAGTATTCGCTGCTGATAGCTCACCTGTTGGGTAGATAACCGGTTCAGGGTTTGAGCCATTCATGCCATCATCTAAGGTGATTTTACTTAGTGCGTTGTTAGCCGCTAATGCAATCGCCTCAGGGCTACCAGCGACATACAGATTAGTTGGCACAAACAAACGTTCAGGTGCGAGTACAACTTCTCCATAGCGGCCAAGGCTATAATTATCAGTAACAACTAATTCGCTTGACGCAGAAACCAACATACCTTCCAGACTTTCAGGCACTAAAGCATTGGCAAACGGTAGACTAAATGAAGTAGCCACAACAACGTCGCTGCCACACACTAAGGGAGCTTCACTCGCACTTAGCTGAGTTTTTTCAAACCTTTCTTCAACCTTACCCAATACTCTGACTATTGAACCAACCTCTGGCAACGTACCGGTATAATAAACAAACAGACCTTCTGAAGTTTGGCTATCGGCGTCCATATCGGCCGCTTCTTCTTGAATAAAGAAACCACTCAAATTAGCAAACGACGCACTGACTATGGCTTCAACAACGTGATCGTCGCCCTCTACTGGAGATGCAGAACCGCTGCCTTGAATAGCACTGATTAAGGTAGCTGGGTCTGCACAAACACCGAGTTCAACCGTTTCACCGCCCGTATCGCCGCCAGCTCCACCAGAACCAAAGGTTTGATTGGTATTAACTTGCCCTGCAGTGCCATCTGCTGGAGATTGCCAAGCAAAGTCACTGTACTGCACACCAGAACCGATTAATTGTAGCGACTGTCCGATGGGTGTAGAACTTGTTTCCGCCATACCGATGTCAGTACTGCTGATACCTGAAGCAGGGCCATTTGTTGCAGCAAACTCACCTTCATAACTTAAAAATTGCAGAACCGCTCCATCAGCCGCAACCAATGCTACGCCGTCAGGGGCGCCATTTTGTAAACCACTTATAGCAAACCACAAGGTACCAAAACCACCTTGTTGATTAGGAATAACGCCTGACAACGCGGTGACACTATAAGTTGTGCCGTTTGAACCATTGTATGGCACCAAACTCATACCCGTTAAATCAAGACCGGCAAGACCAGCAATTTCAACGCCTTCATCACTGTCTGCACCGCTATTGTCATAGTGGATTTCATTGATAAATGGTGCTGGAGCAACAAAGCTTTGGCCGCTGTTAACCGCAGCATTACTGCTCGCTGCTGCGTCTTGCCAAGTAAAATCTTCGTATCTAAATCCACTACCTACTAGCTGTAAGGATTCACCCACTGGGGTACTAGAAGTTTCAGCCACGCCGATATCAGTACTCGTTATGCCTATAGCGGGACCGTTAGTCGCCTCAAATGCACCTTCGTAACTTAAAAACTGTAGTACGGTTGTTCCATCAGCAGCAACTAAAGCAACACCATCTGGTGCACCGTTTTGTAAACCACTTATGGCAAACCACAAAGTACCGAAACCACCTTCTTGATCTGGAATAATGCCTGTCAACGCGGTAATACTATAACTTGTGCCGTTTGAACCGTTGTATGGCACTAAGCTCATACCGGTTAAATCTGTACCTGCAAGACCGGCTATTTCAATACCTTCTCCACTGTCAGTACTAGCATTGTCGTAATGAATTTCGTTGATAAATACCAAGGTAGTTTCGCCACCACTAGTATCTCCACCGGTGTCTCCACCGCCCGTATCACCGCCGCCGGTATCGCCGCCGCCAGTGTCACCACCTGAGGTATCACATGACTCGGCAGGATAAAGCGTTGCTACCCAACTAGGATTATCAATAAAGGGATTACGATTACCTTGCAATTCATAAATTCGGTCGTTGCGACTTTGCTCAGAGGCGTCCACCACATCAGCATTATTCCATGCGATAAGTGTGCACAAAAAGCCCAGATTAGGTTCTGCGGCGCTAGTTAAGCGATTGACTAATACTAGGTCATTCACGTTGTCAGAGCCCGCGCCTTCATAGCGAGTGTCCATGTAGAACATCATGCGAGCAACATCACCTTTGATATCATCACGAGGTTCAAATGAATCACTGTCGATTCTATTGCCCGGGCTTTCTGCCAAGGGAGAATCACTGTTATCAAAATCTAGATTGCTGCGTGAACCATTAACACTGATATCACTGGGGCGTAAATGATGAATATCAGTATAAGCAAGTTGGCCTTCATCTGGGAAACCATGACTTTTTGGCCATGAATGTTCACGATTCCAGTTATCTGGATTTGTGGATGCCTCTCCGCTACCGTTAGTCGATTTTGCCTGTGAACGGGCGGTGTACCACAAGATCACATTATCCGTATTGCTGGGATCTTCATCGGTGTAAGTCAGTGCAGTCCATACCTCAGCGTAAGTTAATGACTTAATATCACTACTTATAGTTGAGTTGATGGTGGTTTTAATCACTTGTGCGCTTGAGCCCAGATCAATTTCTGTTTGCACAGCGGCGTAATAATCAGTGGCATTAAAAGCCGCTAAATCTTTAAATTTTTCCAAATCAGGACAGTTAGTACACACACTGCCACTGATTGTCGTGCCGCCGGTGTCACCACCGCCAAGACCTGTATTATCATTGCTATAAGATTGTATAGGAAATGGACTAGTGGTCGTATCGTTAGTGGTGCCGTTTTCTAATCCGTTGATACCACTGAAAGTCCAATTCGCTATAACAAAGCTCGAACCATCAGGGCCAGTATTCGAATTACGATAAGCCCAACCATCCATAGAATCCCAAGCTGTTCCTGTACCGTCAACATCGATGTCACCAAAAACATCAACAACAGTCCCGTTGCAAAATAATTCAACAGCATCATCACCATTGATTCCTGCATTGCCATTGGTATACGTAGGAGAAAAACCAAAAAAGGCACTAAACTGTGCACTTTCAGAAGCCACAAAAAGATAACTTCCGGCAGTCGCTGACGAACCAGCCGGGAAGGTAAACTCTTGCCCATCCGTACCACCGCCATTATTGGCAAAACCCACACCGCAGCTTGATAAGTCAGCAATGTCGTTTAGTACATATAACTCAACACCTTTAGGCGTACCACCGGTTAACGGCCCGTCATATACGCCCGAGATAATTAGATCACTTGCTTGCGTTACCGGCGCCATAAAAAGCGCCAGCAAAGCTGGATATTTTAATTTCATCGTTTCTCCTAACTGTTTTTAGCCAGTTTTCTGGTTATTTTTATTTTGGCCTGCGATTTTGTTTTACTTCTATGACATTCAGATGAATGCGAGGAATAAACTTGCGGCTTTTTTTAATTAAAAATCACTGGTGTTTGTGTTTTATTTATTGGAACTGCGTCCAGTTGATTTGCTGCGATAATTGCACAAGATTTACTCGTTTTCTACTTACTTAGACTAAATAGTCCACATTATTTTTTTTGGGATAATTTTACTCTCCAGCTCTGACTTAAGCCGTTCCAAACAGGGGCAAGCACGCATCATTTTGACGCACTAAAATATCGGCGAGCCAAAATAATCAACTACTTATAACTTTTTTCTATCAATTAAATTTAAGTCATGCTCTTTAGAATTAAGCAAAAAATAATTTGCAGCTTACAAAAAAAAACGCTAGATTAATTCAAATACATATCAAAATGATATCAAATTGAGGTTTATATGATTACTGAAAAAGCAGGTTTCTCTATCAATGGTTATTTGGCTTTTTTTGCCGTTTTACCAATTTTACAATTCGGGTTTGGCTTTATGTTAGTTAACCAGATCCTCGTCCCTTTGGCCCTTATTGCCAGTTTATTAGTTCTAGTATGTTGGGCTGGTTTTTTTATGGTACAACCTAATCAGGCCAAAGTAATGACCTTATTTGGTAGTTATGTGGGTACTGAAAAACGTAATGGTCTGAGATGGACGATCCCGTTTTATATGCGCAAAACTGTTTCTTTACGGGTACGCAATTTTGAATGTGCCAAAATTAAGGTCAATGACAATCTGGGCAATCCGATTGAAATAGCCACTATTGTGGTGTGGTCGGTTACTGACTCAGCCGAGGCCATGTTTGAAGTGGATGACTACGAAAGTTATGTCACCATCCAAACTGAATCAGCACTCAGAAATATGGCCAGTAGTTATGCCTATGATCCGCAAGATGATGATAGTCAAGACATTGCCTTACGCAGTCACCCACAACGTATTTCAGAAATATTAAAGCAAGAAATTCAAGAACGTTTAGGCAAAGCGGGCTTGACCGTGCATGAATCACGTATCAGTCACTTAGCTTACGCCCAAGAAATTGCCAGCGCGATGTTGCAACGCCAACAAGCCACTGCAATTATTGCTGCTCGTAGCAAGATAGTTGAAGGGGCGGTGGGAATGGTTGAAATGGCCTTACATAGACTAAAAGAGAAAAACATGGTGGAACTTGATGAAGAACGAAAAGCCATGATGGTCAGTAATTTATTAGTGGTTTTATGTGGTGACAAAAACGTCCAACCCATCGTCAATACGGGCTCAATTTATTAAATACACAGATCTGACGAGGAACCGATATTTTGTCTAAAAAAGCTTTTCCCTTAAGAATCAATGCTGATGTATTAGCCGCTATACAGCGCTGGGCTGATGACGATTTGCGTAGTTTAAATGCTCAAATTGAATACGTATTAAGAGACGCATTAGTCAAGCAAGGGCGAGTTAAGTTAGTCCAGAAAGTATTAACTGAGGTGATTGAAAACGAACCAAAAAAATAAGCCCATCTGGGCTTATTCTCATTGTGTTACTACCCTAGCGCAGTTTTTGCAATACTCTGCTACGAAAAGCGATTAAAGGCAGTAACAATAAACTTAGATACCCAAAGCTGCCACCCTCAACTATCACAACAGGTTCGGTGTATTCGTAGTCTTTGCTTTCTAAACTGAGCAAATAAAGATCAGGATCATCATTACCATCCAAGATAGCAACGAGTTCATCAGTATAAGCATCGTACAACTCAATCAGTACTTCATAATCGCCACTGGGAAATCCGCTTAATAGTTCGCTATCAACCAATAAACTGTCATCGCTTCCCTCACCAAATATAGTGAAAACTGAGGTAGTATGATATTCATTGAATACTTCCCCTCTGGATAAATACAAGCGAGCATAAACATCCGCTTCGCTGTATACCGTATCAGCATCAAACTCCAGAGAAAACCGGTAAACAAAGCCGTCATAATCTAAATCATTACGCAAGGTAACCCAAGCATCATAAATCCAAAATTCGTGGTCATAATTGTTCAATATGGAGCGCGATTGCAGACTAATGGCTCCCTGATTGTGCAGGGCTTGCGACTTTGTTTGGCTTGAATGTTTATCTTTGCTCATCGTCTGCAACAAAGACTTGTTACTCCCCCTTGAATCTTTACTAAAAAGTTGGCTGGTCTGCTTGTATTGAGTTTCTGTCGATTGTACCGACCAGTCACCATCTTGCGCCTGCACACTGAATCCAAGCAACAAGCTGACAAGGGTAATTAAGCGTAATGTATTCATCACTTTCTCCTTTTAACGATGGGTTAAGTGTGAAGCCTTAAGCATGAACCAAAACTGAAGCCAAACTTAATTTAAACTATTTTTCAGCCTAAAAATAAACTAACGAAAACCTCTTTTCTCTTTAATTAATTCATAAGCCGCCTGAATATCCTGAGTTTTATTTTTTGCCAGTTCCAAGGCTTGTTTAGGCAGGCCCTTTGAAACAAGTTTATCAGGATGATTTTCACTCATTAATTTGCGATAGGCTTTTTTAATTGATTTGTCATCATCACTGGTACTAACTCCTAGAATTTTATAGGCGTCACTCATTGACTGCTGAGTAGAGTAGGAGCTCGATTTGTTTTGATTTGACTGTCCACGGCCCTGACCACTGCGAAAGCGTAATTCAGCTTCAAACACGGATAATAAATACATTAACTCGGTGTCTTTAAAGCCCATGTATTGGGCAACTTGCTCTAATATAACTTGTTCAGCTTTGTCCAATTTGCCATCGACATAAGCGGCTTGAATAAGTATTTCTAAATAAACTTGCAATATGTCGCGTCTACCATGACACGATTCTTTAAATTCCAATACCGTTTGTTTAAGCGGAAAGTCAGCAGACTTACCTTCGCGAAATGCTGCTTGAGCCTCTCGCAGAGTATCCCCTTCGAGACCCATTTGGCTCATCAAGGAGCTGGCCATTTTTATTTCTGCATCACTCACCTTGCCATCCGCTTTAGCGATGTGACCCATCACTGAAAATAGAGTATGAAAAAAAATAGCTTGCTGCTTAAACTGATCTTGGCTAGTAAAAAAGCGACTAAATCCCCCCATTTGATTGAAATCTTGACTGTAACCTTTGTCAAAAAAGTGGCCAACTACGTAGCCGAGAATAGCACCGGGGATCCTGGCAAACATAAAGCCAAATAGCGTACCTAAAATTCTACCAATCATAATAATGTATCGTTACCCTGTAGATAATTGAAAATAGTGAAAAATCTAAGCCGTTTTTTGCTTAGCGCAGATCAGTATACTTGGCTAAATAACCCTGCATAGTCAATCAGTGGATTAAGTTAATCAGTGCAATGGGAACCCAATAGCGGTTTTACAAGGGTAGTAGCAGGATAAATTAATCCTTTAAATGCTCAATTTAGCGCTGTAAATAACAGAATTGCCGCTTTTTTTGCAAGTCTGCTGGTAAATCTTGTTGAAACCCTTAAAATCGCCAATTGATTTCAATGCGCAACGCAACTTAGGCACTATTAAACCTTTTCTATGCAAACAAAGCTTTCCTCTTTTTGGTATTTCCTTGCACTTATAAGTGCCAATAGCTTAGCTCAAGAGCTTTGTTTTGCTCCAATAGCGCCCATTGAATTAGATTCAGCGCTCACAACTGGTCAAATTAGAGTGACTGCGCAGCATGCAATGATTCAACAAGATACCCTAGCTGAATTTAACGGCAGGGTTGAGATAGATAGCCAAGACTCAAAGATCACCGCCAATGAAGCTCGTGTAGACCGTAACACGCAATCATTAAATGCATCAGGGCAGGTGACCTATCACGATAAATTTATCAAAGTAAGTAGTGAAAGTGTTGACTTGAACACATCGACAAATGAATTACTAATTACTGATACCACCTATCAATTAGCTGCAATGAATGGCAGAGGCCAAGCCAAGACGATTGAATTAAATCAGAATTCTGGTGTGGCCTTAAACGAAGTCAGTTTTACTACCTGTCCTGAAGGTCATGAAGATTGGCGGATTCAAGCCAGTAGTATCACTCTAAGCCCAGATCAAAGCTGGGGAGAAGTCAGCCATGCGCGCTTTTACATTCAAGATATTCCCGTATTGTATCTGCCCTATTTTGCTTTTCCAGTGACCGACGCGAGGCAATCAGGCCTATTGTATCCGATGATTTCTAGCTCGACCGCTACCGGCTTATCTTACGAGCAACCTTATTATTGGAATATCGCTGAGAATATGGATGCGACTATTTCGCCACGCCTTATGTCGGAAAGAGGAGTACAATTAAAAACTGAATTTCGTTATCTGACTGTGCAACATAGTGGTCAAGTGGACCTTGAGTATTTACCTACTGACATTGCAACTGATTCAGAAGATGCCCGCTATTTTTACCGTTTTGTGCATCAAGGGACTTTTTTAGACAACTGGCAAGTTAGTGCCGAATATAATGGTTTAAGCGATAGCAACTATATTGTTGACCTTGGCTCTGACTATTATAGCCGCGCTGACACCCATATTTATCAAACCTTAGGTGTGAGTTATTACAATGATCAACTCGATTTCAGCCTGCAGTTTAGAGACTTTGAAATACTAGGAGAACACGCCAATAGTTATCGCGCTCTACCTGAAATGAAGCTCAATTACGAAAGTGAGTTGGCCTATGGCTTTGAATTTGGTTTGGCCTCAGAACTGGCATATTTTGATAACAATACGGAATTTGGGCCGCAAGCAACCCGTTTACATATAGCGCCCAGTATACGTTATCCTTACCAAACCCAATGGGGTGAGTTTTTAGCCGAGACCAGTGTGCTACAAACCTATTATCGCCAAGACAATATTGAAAATACTAGTTTAGCTAAAAATGTATCACGTACTCTCGGTCAAGCCAGATTATATGGCGCCCTAGCCTTTGAACGACAGGCTAACTGGTTTCAAAAAGATGCCGTGCAAACACTTGAGCCGAAAATCCAATATCTGTATACCAGTTATCAGCGTCAGACTGACATAGGCCTGTACGACACCACTCGATTATTTAGTGATTTTGATGGTTTATTCAGAGGTCAAAAATTTACTGGCTTAGATAGAATTAGTGATAAAAATCAACTAACGGTAGGATTAACAACACGTTTATTGGATGACAATAACCGCGAAAAATTTGCCCTCAGTTTTGGTCAAATATTCTATTTGCAAGATATTCAAGTGGCTGCAGCATTGGAACAAAATGACCGTTCAGCTTTAGCCGCAGAGATAGATTGGCAAATTGGCAGCAAATGGTATGCCCATACAGAAGCACAAATATCAAGTGTGACCGATAAAGTAGAGCGCAGCAGTCTGTCATTGGAATACACCTCATCAAAAGATAGAGTGGCACAAATTAACCATCGTTATGTACGTGAATTGTCGGGTGAAGAAATCAATCAGGTCGGTATTACCACAAGCTGGCCGATTAACCATCAATGGCATTGGGTCGGTCGTTGGTATCAGGATGTAAAAAGTCATCGAACTGTTGAGACTTATGCTGGTCTACAGTATGAATCTTGTTGTTGGGCGATTAGATTAGTGGCTCAAAGACATTTGAGTAATCGCTATGACCTTAACGGTTCACAAAGTACCAACGAATTTGAATCAGGCATTGCCCTACAGTTTATTTTAAAAGGAATGGGCGGCAAAAGTGCTGGACGAGATATGTTAACCGACGGATTATTTGGCTATCGCCGTCCATACTTGCTCAACTAGGGTATTTGGCCTTACCAAAATTGTTCTAAACTAACCTCGCCTTAGGCGTGTAATTAACTTAAAAGTAAAAGAAACCATGAAAGTAATAGTAGTCAGTTTTTTAGTAGGTATGCTTCTATCAACTAGCGTTAAAAGCGCCCCTGAGATGCTCGATAGTGTGTCAGTTATTGTTGACCAAGGGGTTGTATTGGAAAGTCAGATTGAAGAACTCGTTTCTTCGGTAAAACGTAACGCTATTGCTAATAAGCAAGACTTACCCTCTGATCGTGCTTTGCGCACTCAAGCCATAGAGCGTCTAATTATCGACAGTTTGCAAATGCAAATGGCCGAGCGAATGGGTATCCAAATAAGCGACCCGCAATTGGAGCAAACCATCACTAATATTGCCCAAGGCGATAATCTGACGATTGAACAACTGCGCGAAAAAGTCACTGCAGAAGGCATGAGCTACGATGTTTATCGCGAAGAAATTCGCAAAGAGTTAATCGTTGGAGAAGTTCGTCGGGCCAATGTGCGTCGTCGTATTTACATCACTCCTCAAGAAATAGCCAACTTAGTCAAGTTGATTGACGAACAAGGCGGGCAGCAAGCAGAGTATGAGTTGGGTCACATTCTTATCGCTTTCCCCAGTGAACCGAGTGATGCCGATATAGAAAAAGCCAAAGGTACGGCAGAAAAAGTTATCGAACTTCTTAAAGGTGGTTCTGAATTTGCTAAAATTGCGACTGCCTCTTCCTCTGGTGCCAATGCCTTAGAAGGTGGCAATATGGGATGGATGAATATTAACTCTATGCCCACATTATTTGCTGAAGCCGTGCAAAATAGAGCGAAAGATGAATTAATTGGGCCTATTCGCAGTGGTGCTGGTTTCCATATACTAAAAGTTATTGATACCCGTGGTATCGAGAAAGTCGAAGTAGTGGAGTTAAATGCTAGACATATTCTGATTAAACCTTCAGTCATATTAAGTGACGAAAAAGCGGTGCAAATGCTCAAAGACTTCCGCACAAAAATTTTAGCTGGTGATGCTGACTTTGACGCTTTGGCCAAGGAATATTCTGCCGATCCCGGCTCTGCTTTAAAAGGTGGTGAACTAGGCTGGGCTGATCCCAATGTTTACGTACCTGAATTTAGAGATACCTTGAACAAATTGGCGATTAATGAAATCAGTCAGCCTGTGCGCACTGTGCATGGCTATCATTTAATGCAATTAATGGACAAACGTGTTGGTGACGCCACGGAAAAACTAAAAGAAGACAAAGCATATCAACTGCTTTTCCAACGTAAATTTTCCGAAGAAACCGATGCATGGTTACGTGAAATTCGCGCCAGTGCTTATATTGACGTTATTCCCAGAAAAGATATTTGAGTGCCAACTATTAAACTTGCCGTTACGCCTGGCGAACCCGCCGGGATTGGCCCTGACTTAATTATACAATTGGCCCAGCAACAATGGGATGTGCAACTGACCGTTTTTGCTGATGCCAACATGCTCCAACAACGGGCTGCGTTGCTCGGTTTACCCTTAACGCTCCATCCGTATACGGCGCAAGCCGAACAGATCCAGAACCCAGGTTGTTTATATTGTGTGCATATTCCGCTTGGAAAGCCAGTCGTTGCGGGACAATTGAATCAAGCTAACAGTCATTATGTGCTTGAAACACTCACCCAAGCTGGCGCTAGAACCTTAAGTGGTGAATTTTCAGCCATTGTTACTGGCCCTGTCCACAAAGGTATTATTAACCAGGCGGGGGTGCCTTTTAGTGGTCATACCGAATTTTTTGCTGAGCAGTCAAACACACCTAAAGTAGTGATGATGCTTGCCACAGAGGGACTCAGAGTTGTACTTGCCACCACGCATATTCCTTTGATGGATGTAGCCAAATCGATTACCCAAGCAGGTTTATCTGAAGTCATACGCATCGTAAATAATGAACTCAAACACAAGTTTGCTATCTCCCAGCCACATATTTTTGTTTGCGGATTAAATCCTCATGCAGGAGAAGATGGACACATTGGTAAAGAAGAGCTCACTATTATCAATCCAGCACTCGACATGTTGCGCGCAGAAGGGATTAAATTAAGTGGTCCCCTACCCGCTGATACCATCTTCAATCCGAAATACTTAGCACAGGCGGATGCGGTACTTGCCATGTATCACGATCAAGGCTTGCCTGTGTTAAAGTACAAAGGTTTTGGTGCTTCGGTTAATATCACCTTAGGCCTACCCTACATACGAACATCTGTTGACCACGGTACTGCCCTCGATTTCGCGGGCACAGGGAATGCGGAAACAGGCAGTTTCGCCTTTGCGATACAAAGTGCAATTTCATTGGTAAATAATTATGAGTAAGCAACATCTAGGGCACACAGCTCGCAAGCGCTTTGGCCAAAACTTTCTGCATGATCTTTTTGTTATCGATCAAATTGTTAGCGCTATTAACCCTAAAAATGGCGAACATTTAGTCGAGATTGGGCCTGGTTTAGGTGCTTTAACCGAACCGGTATGTGAACAAGTTGACGCATTAACAGTCGTCGAGTTAGATCGCGATTTAGCAGCAAGGCTGCGCACCCATCCTTTTATGGCCAGCAAACTAACGATTATAGAAGCTGATGCTTTAAAATTTGACTTTGCCACTCTGATAAATGACGACAAACCACTAAGAATTTTTGGTAATTTACCCTACAACATCTCAACACCATTGATGTTCCATTTATTTTCATTTGCTAATAAAGTACAAGATATGCACTTTATGTTGCAAAAAGAAGTGGTCAATCGTTTAGCGGCAGTGCCAGGTAATAAAAATTATGGAAGACTTTCCGTAATGGCGCAATATCATTGCCATATTATGCCAGTCTTACATGTACCGCCCGAGGCTTTCAATCCTCCCCCCAAGGTTGACTCTGCCGTCGTACGTATTACTCCGCATCAGATTAAACCGGTCGTTGTTGCAAGCGAAGCAAGCCTACATAAAGTATGTGCACAAGCCTTCAATCAACGCCGCAAAACGATACGAAACAGTTTAAAAGACAGTTTAAATGAACAACAAATTATCGAACTGGGCATTAATCCAGATTTACGTGCCGAAAATCTGAGCTTGCAACAATTTGCTCAAATAGCTGATGCAGCCCATCGTTTGGAACTATCAAATGTTAGTAACTGAAAACAATATTAAAATTACTGTACGGACGCAATATCTCCCCGAACAAGCGCCTGAGCAAGACCAATATGCCTTTGCCTACCACGTTACGATTCGAAATAGCGGCCCACAAGAAATACAGTTATTAAATCGCTATTGGTTAATAACTGATGGGAATGGCAAAAATACCGAAGTTAAAGGGCCAGGAGTTATTGGCCAACAGCCGACTATTGCAGTTGGTGCCCAGTTTGAATACAGCAGTGGTGCCATACTTGAAACACCGGTCGGCAGTATGCAAGGTTATTACGAAATGCGTGGCAAAGATGGAACCCTATTTGAAGCGCCGATTGACGTTTTTAGTCTGCGTGTTCCTAGTTTAGTTAATTAGATACTATGGCTGAGTATGTCGTAGGCGATATTCAAGGTTGTTTTGAGGCTCTAGAACGTTTACTTGACAGTGTAGGGTTTAATCCAAAGAACGACCAATTAATTGCGGTAGGAGATTTAATTGGCCGTGGCCCACAATCACTAGAAACGATAGACTACTTGTATTCGTTGGACGACAACTTTAAAACAGTTTTAGGCAACCATGACCTGCATTTTTTAGCCGTCTACAGCGGTATTAGAAAACTCAAACCAAAAGATAAATTCGATGCCTTACTTGCCAGCCCAAATATTGACAAATATGTTTATTGGTTGCGCCATAAACCCTTAGCCTTGGCTCTTGATGAACACACTCTGATCAGCCACGCAGGACTCTATCCGCAATGGTCCATCAAACAAGCTTTGGCATTAAGCCAAGAAGTAAGTGATAGTTTACAAAGTAAAGACTGGCAAAAAATCTTAAAAAAGATGTATGGTGATCAACCCAATAGATGGGATGAGACCCTAAGCGGGAGCAGCCGCTGGCGGTTTATTGTCAATGCATTTACTCGTATGCGATATATGCTAGCGCCGGATAAACTCGAATTTAATTGTAAAGATTCGCCTGACTTAGCCCCAAACACACTTTATCCTTGGTTTAATATTGAAAATGTTAATTTAAGCAGCCAAGATAGTGTGGTGTTTGGTCACTGGGCAACGTTAGCTGGGCAGACTCATCATCCGCAATTTATTGCATTGGATACTGGATACGTCTGGCAGCGAGAACTAACCATGTGGCAACGACAAAACGGCAAAAAATATTCAGTCTCTTATCAAGATTAACAATCTGAGGTCGATAGGTTAAAGATTGTGACTCGGTTTAAAGAGCAGTATGTTAATGGTATTTTTAAAATTTTTTTAAACAAACAAATTGCTGATACAATTATGGACAGATAAGTTCAGTATTAGGTAAAACGGACTTAACCCCATATAACGAATAAAACAAGGGCCAAAAAATGAAAATAACAGTAGCCATGCGGGTAGTCGGCGGTTTCGCCTTAATTACAGTTCTGCTATTAATTCTCGGTATAGTTGCAGTAAACAGTTTAAGAAGTATAGAAAATGCCACCGATCAAGTGAATACTTTGACTATCCCCACTGTCAGCGGAAGCAGTCAACTCAAAGTTTCATTTTTGAATATGGGCCGTTTAACCACTGAAGCCTACTATGAAACCGAATTAAGCGAACTCAAAAACAAACAGGCTTCTTTCGAAAAAAGTAAAAATAACTTTGACAGTGAAATACGCAGCTTAACAGCGATCGTCAGCAAAGAGCCTGACTTGCGCCAATCTTTAATTGAAACAGAAGAAATCTATAACGATTATCTTGTTAATGTAAATTCGATATTCGATAACAAACAAGCCAGTCTAGACTATGCCAGTAAGGTCGATAGTCTGTTGGGTGATATAGAAGATAATTCAGATGACACCTCAACTTATATTCTTGACTTTGCTGACCTAGATATTGTTGCAAAAAATAAGAAATTGGCTAAAGCATCTGAAGTCAGCAATACCCTAGAGACCAGTCTATTATCACTACTAACGGTCGGCGCAGAATACGTTAAAACATCCACCCTAGTGCGTGCTGATACATTGGGTAATGAAGTTGAACTAGTTGTTAGTCAGATCAAAGAAAAGGTGGCTGAGATTCAAACTGCCGCAGACAGTCAAGATAGCAGTGGTACTTTAAACGAAATTTATAGCTTGATGGATAACGTGGTTACTGCGGTGACATCATCAAACGGTTTATTACAGACCCAAGTTAAGCGTTTGAATGCGAGAAACCAAGCGTCTACGTCTTATCGCGCTTCAGAAGATAATATCAGTCAAGCTGTTAAAAAATTAGATGATTTACTCAAACTTACCGATACAAAAACCGTCGAGTCCAAAAAGGAAGTAGCAGGTTCGGTTAGCTCAGGATTGTGGTCTACAATTGTTATCGGACTTGTTTCTGTTGTCGTTGCAGCGGTCATTGCTTTTATTACCGTTAACGCCATTATTAAACCTCTGCATAAAGTTAATGAAATGCTTAAAGTTGTCTCATCTGGTGATTTAACTCGTAAGTTAGATGATTCAAAAGACGATGAGTTTGGCGAATTGGCCAAAAACTGTAATAACTTAATTAACAGTCTTAAAGCGCTTATTTCCGGTATCAGTTCACGCGCAGCACAATTAGCAGCGGCCTCTGAAGAAACCTCAATGGTCACGGCCCAAACGACCTTGTCGATACAAGAGCAAAAATCACAAGTGGCACAAGTTGCGACAGCGACATCAGAAATGCATAGCACCTCACAGGTGGTATTACAAAGCGCAGAGCATACACTTAACCAAATTCGCCATGCCGATAATGAGGCTGAAAAAGTTAAGCTCATTTCTGAGGAGAATAAAAAGATTATCCTAGTCTTAGCCAAAGACGTGGAACAAGCCGCAGATGTTATTAATAAATTACACCAAGATAGTGCCAGCATAGGCGGTATTCTTGACGTTATCCGCGGCGTTGCTGACCAGACTAACTTATTGGCGTTAAATGCTGCCATAGAAGCCGCTAGAGCCGGTGAACAAGGCAGGGGCTTTGCTGTTGTTGCTGATGAAGTTCGTACGCTTGCCAGTCGCACACAAAAATCAACTCAAGAAATAAATTCGATGATTGAAGTATTACAGGCTGGCGCTGAAAAAGCCGTGGCGGTAATGAATCAAGGTAAAGAACAAACCACCTTGTGTGTATTGCAAACTGAAAAAGCGACTGCGGCCCTGCAGTTAATTACCGACGCGGTTCATAAGGCTTACGATGTAAGTAGCCAGATTGAACAGTCGGCAAAAGAGCAGAACGTAGTATCACTTGAAATCAGTGAAACTCTAGAAAACATAGTGGGTATTGCCGAGCAAACCACTATAGGCGCTCGTCAAACTTCAGAATCGAGCCAAGAAGTCGCCAGGTTGGCAGAAGAGTTACAAAATTCGATTCAACAATTTAGAGTCTAAGTTTTCATTTCAATGTAAAAAAACCGCCAGATGGCGGTTTTTTTGTAAGTACCCTAAGTGCTCACTTGGGTTTATTATCTTTAAGCCAATCTTTTATCAGCATTGCAATACGCCGATGATCTTGTTCTGCGTACACTAATAATAAAGCCGCCATGGCTTTTTTGGCCCTAACTTTCGGTTGTTGGCGAGCAAACAACTTGCTTAGAGGTGACTGATATACCCCGTTGTTTGACTTCACAATTTGCTCGCCTCTAATTTAACTAAAAGTTAAACGTATTTACCTTATTCGAATAAGGCCTTATGCAAAACGTTAACGACGTCGGTGCTGTCGTTATTACCCACTAAAAATGACATGTTGTGAGGGTTAGCACCGTAACAGATCAAACGTAGATTGTAGTCGCTGATAGCTGCAAATATCTTGCTCGACACACCCGCAGCACTATGCATGTTATTCCCTACCACGGTAACTAAGTCGTAATTCTCTTCAACTAATACATTACAAAATTGACTTAACTCTTCGATTGTTTCTCGGTTCAAACGCTGAAGTACAGAATTAGGGGGATTGTCTAAGGTAAACGAAACTGAAATTTCAGATGTCGTTACTAAATCAACACTCAACTTATGTTGGGCAATGATGGTGAACACTTTTTGTAAAAAGCCCTGAGCGAACATCATCTTAGGAGTTTTAACAGTTACCATAACCTGATCTTTACGCCGAGTGATTGCACGATATGATGGCTCTGTTGTGCAGTCTCGTACTATCCATGTTCCGCCTTTTTCTGGCTCTTTACTAGAACCAACAAAGACTTTAATATTTTTTCTAAGTGCTGGCTCCATCGTTGCCGGATGCAATACCTTAGCACCAAAGGTAGCCATTTCGGCAGCTTCTTCAAAGCTTAGTTCTGGTAAGGGTCTGGCGGCTGCCGTTATTCTTGGATCAGTAGTATACACCCCGATAACATCAGTCCATATCTCGCAGGTTTCAGCATCTAGTGCTTCAGCCAATAGGGCGGCAGTAAAGTCTGAACCACCACGGCCTAATGTAGTCGTATTGCCATCTGGGTCTGAACCAATGAATCCTTGGGTTACCAACACTTTGGATGCCAACTCAGGCAATAATAAGGTCTGAGATAACTGACGAATCTCATCTAACTGTGGCGCAGCCTGACCAAATTCGTTATCGGTACGCAGTACTTTTCTCACATCAAAATTGCCCGCATTTAAGCCATTTTGCTTTAAAACAGCACTAAACAACAAAGAAGATAATCTTTCACCGTGTGACAATAATGCGTCTTTCAAATCAGGACGATGTAATAACTCTTCATGCAGTGCGAGTTCTTTTAAGGAATCCAACAACTCTGCCAGTTTATCGCTGACATCTTGTGAATTGTCTAATGCATTCAAAATAGCAAATTGAATGTCACTAATTTGCGCTACTTTTGCCAAAACTTGCTCAGTTGTCATCGCAGTGTGGGCGATATCAACTAACAAATTCGTCACGCCAGCAGAGGCACTAACCACAACTACTTTAGTCTTGTTGTTACTTTTAACTATGTTTGCGCAATTTTGCATTGCAGCAAAATTAGCTACACTCGTACCGCCAAACTTGGCTACATTCAACACAATCCACTCCTCACTTAAATTTAAAAAATTGCCTTAAAAATGGTCGATAAAAATAGCAGTTTTAGTTGCCAAGAGAAAATAAAAATTGATTTTGTGCGCTTTTTTTTGAGTTTAGTTTTTGATGGTTTAAGTTTAACCACAGACTAATCCCTCTAACTTGGTGTTTAAAAGGGGGGAAGTAAGCACAAAAATACTGTTTGCAGAGAATATTAGCGACTCTTACTCGGTTTCCTTAATAGAAACCTTGTCTCCTACCACAATATTATTGCGCTTGAACCAACCTTGATTCATTTCCCACGCATACAGAACTTTTTCAGATGAAGAGGTAGTCGATTCATCATGGGGTGTCATTGCTTTAATATCGGTGATCGTGCCATCTTTGCGAATGAAAGCCACATCTAAGGGTATAAAGGTATTGCGCATCCACATACCCGCTGTTTTAATCTGATTGAAATTAAACAACATCCCACAGTCACTGCACATTGATTTACGGTACATCAAACCTTGACTACGTAATTCGAAGCTATTCGCGTATTCAAGTCCAAGACTTTTACCCTGCACCTCAACTATTATTTGAGGAAATACGGTATTTGTAGATTGAGCATTGAGAGAACAACAAAATACTAAAGACAATAAAAATAAACGAATTTTCATAATAATTAACTTAGAAGGCAGTGGTTAATAAACAGCTACTAGCTTACAACTTTTTACATCAATAACCCATTTGTTTAGCGCTGCATGTCCATTCCTGCGTAGCGGATGGCGTGCTCAATAAGCACTGATGGATTCTGAGTGATGACTGATTAAGATGGGCGGTATAAAGTTCTAAGTAATAAAAAAGCCGGAAGGTTTCCCTATCCGGCTTGTTTTCTTAATTATTGACTAAGGTCTCATTAAGCTATTTTTAAAGTTGGGATAATGTTCTTCTTGGCTTCTTCTTCAGCCGCCTTAAACGATGGCATACGATCGAAGTTTAGATAGCGGAATACATCACCCGACATTGATTCAATCTTATTAGCATATTCCATATATTCTGCAGCACTTGGGATCTTACCCACGATTGCGCCAACGGCCGCCATTTCAGCAGAACATAAATACACGTTTGCACCATCACCTAGACGATTAGGGAAGTTACGAGTAGAAGTAGATAATACGGTAGCGCCGGCCTCTACTCGTGCTTGGTTACCCATGCACAGAGAACAGCCTGACATTTCAGTACGAACACCCGCTTTAGCGTAGATATTGTAATAACCTTCTTCTTTAAGCTGGGCTTCGTCCATCTTAGTTGGAGGCGACATCCACAGACGTGTTGGTAAAGTACCGTCATATTGCTCTAATAATTTACCAGCGGCACGAAAATGTCCGATGTTGGTCATACAAGAACCAATGAAAACTTCGTCAACTTTGTCACCCGCAACTTCAGACAAGGTTTTGGCATCATCTGGGTCATTAGGACAGCACAAAATAGGCTCTTTGATTTCGTTTAAATCGATCTCAAGTACTTCAACGTATTCGGCATCTGCATCAGCTACCATCAATTCTGGTTTAGCTAACCAGTCTTCCATCTTACGAGCACGACGCTCAAGGGTACGTTGATCGCCATAACCTTCGTTGATCATCCAACGTAACATGGTGATGTTAGAAGTAAGATACTCAGCGATTGAGTCTTGCGAAAGCTTGATGGTACAGCCGGCAGCGGAACGCTCTGCAGAAGCATCAGACAACTCAAAAGCTTGTTCAATAGTCAGATCATCTAGACCTTCAATTTCTAGAATACGACCAGAGAACGCGTTGATTTTACCTTTCTTAGCCACGGTTAATAAACCCGCTTTGATGCCGTATAAAGGAATCGCATGTACTAAGTCACGTAAGGTAATACCCGGTTGCATTTTACCTTTAAAACGCACCAAGATAGACTCGGGCATATCCAAAGGCATAACGCCAGTAGCAGCAGCAAAGGCCACTAAACCAGAGCCTGCAGGGAAAGAAATACCCATTGGGAAACGGGTGTGTGAGTCACCACCGGTTCCGACAGTATCAGGCAACAACATGCGGTTTAACCACGAGTGGATAATACCGTCACCTGGACGCAAAGATACGCCGCCACGATTCATAATAAAATCAGGCAAAGTGTGCTGAGTTTCAATATCGATAGGTTTCGGATAGGCCGCTGTGTGACAGAAAGACTGCATGGTTAAATCTGCAGTAAAACCTAAACACGCTAGGTCTTTTAATTCATCACGAGTCATTGGTCCGGTGGTATCTTGTGAGCCAACAGTGGTCATCTTAGGTTCGCAATAAGTACCAGGACGAATACCCTCTACACCACAGGCTTTACCAACCATTTTTTGAGCCAAGGTATAACCCTTGCCTGTGTCGACAGGCTGCTCTGGTTTGCGGAACATATCATTAGCAGGCAAGTTAAGTGACTCACGCGCTTTGTCAGTTAAACCACGACCAATAATAAGATTGATACGGCCACCAGCGCGTACTTCATCTAACAACACCTTAGATTTGTACTCGTAGGTTGCTAGAACTTCGCCAGTTTTGTGATTGGTAATTTTACCTTCAAGAGGGAAAATATCGATCACATCACCCATGTTCATTTTTTCTACGTCGGCTTCAAAAACTAAGGCTCCAGCATCTTCCATAGTATTGAAGAAAATTGGCGCTACTTTACTACCGATACAGATACCACCACCGCGTTTATTGGGAACACCAGGCATATCTTCACCGAAAAACCACAATACTGAGTTAGTCGCCGACTTACGTGAAGAACCAGTGCCGACTACGTCGCCCACAAAAGCAACTGGATAACCTTGAGCTTTGATGTCTTCGATTTGTTTTAATGGTCCGACTTCACCATGTTTTTCAGGTGTTAATCCATCTCGAGTCATCTTAAATGCGGCGCGCGCATGTAAGGGAATGTCGGGACGTGACCAAGCATCAGGTGCAGGAGATAAATCATCGGTATTAGTTTCACCGGTGACTTTGAATACGCTAACAGTAATTTTTTCAGCTAATTCAGGTTGCGCAGTAAACCACTCTGCTTCTGCCCAAGATTCAATGACGTCTTGTGCAAATAGATTACCTGCTTTTGCTTTGTCTTCTACATCATGGAAACGGTCGAACATTAACAGAGTATGCTTCAATTCTTCCGCGGCTAATTCAGCTAATTCGATGTCGTCTAAGGCATCAACTAAGGTAACGATGTTGTATCCACCGTGCATATTACCTAATAATTGAATGGCTGCATCTTTAGAGATCAAGTTGCATTGTGTCTCACCTCTGACAATGGCGCTTAAAAATCCGGCTTTGACATAGGCCGCTTCATCCACACCGGGAGGAACTCGCTCAGAGAGTAACTCAAGTAAAAAACCTTCTTCACCGGCTGGTGGTGCTTTGAGCAACTCTACCAAACTAGCGACTTGCTCTGCATTTAACGCTTGAGCTGGAATGCCTTGAGCCTCACGTTCTGCAACGTGTTTACGATATTCTTCTAACACTATACGATCCTCTTGGTTGGCTCCGCTGGTACTACTTATCATGGAGGCTAGAAATAAACTCAAACATTATAAAGCTTTCGCTTGAAAATTAAAATTTATCTCGTCCTTTGTTTACTGATAGTCACTATTATTTTTAGTGATAAGGCTTTGAAATCATGTGTTTTTTAACCAATTTCAGTTATTTATTTAGGGCTGAGCAGAAATTCGTAAAATTTGGCCCTGCGCACTATCAGTTAGTATATAAATACTGCCATCAGAATGCACTTTAATATCACGCAGTCGTTGGCCAATTTCACTAAACAATACGCTCTGTTTTATCACTTTATTCGACTCTACATGCAACCAGTAAACTTGCTTAAACTTAAGTGATGTTACTAATAGATCCCCCTGTAAATTAGCAAACATTGGCCCATAATAAACCACCAAAGATGAGGGTGCGATAGAAGGAGTCCAATCAAGCCACGGTTGTTGCATACCTGGGTATTCGGTGAAGGGGCTAATACGAGCACCTGAATAATCCAGTCCCTTAGTAATCACCGGCCAGCCATAATTATCGCCGGATATAATGATATTAACCTCATCCCCACCGGCAGGTCCATGTTCATGAGAGAATACTAGGCTTCTGACTGGATCATAGATTAGGCCTTGTGCATTACGATGCCCCAAGGAATAAATATAGTTCTTCGACTCAATGATATCTCCTTTACCCCCCTCCTCTGCCAATGGCATATTACCTTGTCCATAAAATGGATTGTCTTGTGGCACTGTCCCGTCATCATTAATGCGAATAATCTTACCCAACAGACTGTCTAAGCGTTGGGCTTGCTCACGGTAATCAAAGCCATCGCCGCTGGTGATCAGCAACGAATTATCAGGTAAAAAAGCCATGCGCCCCGCAAAGTGTACTGGGGTATCTTTAGCCGGTGTGACCGCAAATAAAACCTGCTGATCAGTTAATGTTAAGCCATCTAATTTAGCTCTCATCACTTTGAGTGCATTTTTTTCATCCGTCCCTGCGGCATAACTCAGATAAATCCAGCCATTTTGTAAAAAGTTAGGATGCAAAACCACATCTAATAAGCCCCCCTGACTTTTTATATAGATATCATCTGGTAGACCACTTATAGGTTCGCTTACCTGCCCCTTGATTATTTTTCGTAAGTTACCACTGCGCTCTGTGACCAGTAATTCATCGTTCGGCAAAAAAGCCAAAGACCATGGAAAGGCTAAGCCCTCTGCCACTTGGCTAATTTGATAATTAAATAAGTCACTTTTTGCATTGGATCTTGTTCCTTGCTCCGCTGCACCTATGGAAAAGGCAAGCAGCATTAAAGTACTTGCTAAAAATTTGACTTGAAGGGCGACCAATAACTTATTTTTCATCATCACTACGGGTATTATTTGGGATATGACACAGATAGTGCCATGATATCGCTAAACTAATCCATCATAGCCTGATATTTATGCAACGATTTTTTGTACTTGTTGGCCACTTTGCCTTTGCCTGTTTAGTCACTTTTGTTTTATCTAGTGTGGTACATAGTCAATTTGTAATACAGGGATTGGTGGATATTGGTATCACAGTATCTCTGCATGACCGACTTAATATGACAATAGATGATCTGCAAGGCCTATTTGCGACCTTAGGTGCGATCATTAGTCTTAGTTTGTTGCTTGGTTTTGCTACAGTTGCCATTATCAACAAGTTCACAAAAACGGCGCACTACAACACTTATTTGTATCCTCTTGCGGGGTCAGTCGCTATATGGGTCATGCTAGCGGCAATGCATCCCATCATGAATATTACTGTGCTGGCCAGTGCCCGCAGTACTGCGGGCCTTCTTAGCCTGTGTATTTGTGGCGCCATTGGCGGTATTATTTTTTCAAAAATAAGAGCAAAGTAAGGCATTAGTCTTACTTAATTACCTGTAACTCGTCTGGCAAAGACTGCATGTCTGAGTAGCACAAAACCAAACAAAAACGATAGTATAAATAAATTTAAACTGGCACCTTGACGGACCTCTTCCTCTTCATATGCGCTACAGTTATCAACCGAGCCACCGGAAATCGGTATTAATTTAACCGCAACAACATAATCGACCTCGGTTTGTGCCCCCAGTGAATCATAGATAATATTACCTTTGATATCTCTTGCTGGTCCCGTCATTAATGCTGTTGCGGCAATTTCATTGTCATCATTGATAGCATTGGCTTGACTGATGGTAAAAGGCGAATCGCATTCTAGTAGGCTATTTAAACCTACAAACAAATCATTACGGTAATCATACAAAAAACCTTCAGTACGCCTTACCCCAGAAGTAGCTTCTGACTCTCCATAGCCCACTACCATACCTTGATTATTGATGGCATTGGCAACACTGCCCGAACTAGTAAAAAAGTCATCTGGGTAACTCGTGAGCGAAGCGTTAATATCGTGGACAAAAAACTTTGTTTTAGTCAGACCACTTACGGTTTTAGTCACATAACCTACAGCTAAATTGTCATTATTCACATCGGTTGCAGCACTTGAATAAACCGCATCATCATAGTTGATGGTGAGAACATTATCATTAATATAAAAAGCGGCCGCCGTGGTTAAAGAGCTTGTAGCTAAATATTGGGCCGGGGACACTCCCACCGCCACACCATAGTCATTAATAGCCACAGCAGTACTGCTATAAATATTGGTATCTGTGCTGTCGGGGGTAATTAACATATCTAAAACTAAGGTCTCACTGGTGTTACCTTTTTCATCTAATTGCCAGATGATGCCACGTCGCTGAGCAATAGAGGCAACATTAATATTCAACTCAATACTGAGCGCGCGCAAACATGATTCTAGTGGAATATCGCCTCTTTGCTCTTCATCGTCACAGGCTTCTACACTGGCATTAAAGGCGCTCGATGTGATTTCAGTTGTGCCTGTACCTACAACTTGATTATTGGCATTAATATCGTAGGCATCACTTAAGCCCCCTGCGGTGATATCGGGTGGCAATAATTCCAAAGACTTACCCTCTATTAAGGCGAAACCCCGTGAATAAAAGTCATTAAGTACATAAGTCATATCTATCACATCCTTGCTAACATAAGGTAAAAGATAAAACCCATCTTGACTTAGACCCACAGCATTACCTAAGTCGTTAATGCCTCGAACCATGGTTGTAGCGCTATTGCGATAGGCCCCAGTTGAACTGTCGATACTGTCAAAACCATGCAGTAATTCATCGCTTGACTCATCCGCAAGATAACTGTTGTAACTTGCGATCTGCTGAAAGAACTGATTTTCACTATTGGATGAAATATAGGCATATACAAATGTGTAGTCAGTATCGTTTAGATCCCAACCTTTGGCACTTTCAATATCGGTAAGGTAAGTCAGCATGATGGCTGAATCGAAGTCGAGTAAGGTAAAGTCAATCGTTGGATTATAAGGACTTTGTAAATTTACAGAGACAGTTCCAGAGGCGTTAATTGCAGATGGAAATGAATTTTCTGCCAAGCTAGCAATAGGCAGTTCAACAACACGATATTGAGCCCCGTGAGAGTGTGAAACAAGCAATAGTGCACAGCTAAAAATGACAGCAAATTTTACTTTTTTATACATAATTCCTGCTTTAACAAGTAAGTTGCCTAAGTGCCAAGCACATCTCTCTAGCAGAGCGATAACAATCAAACTGATAGAGGATTTTGCTTGGTTAATTAGGGCTTAATATGGAAACGGCATACGTCGATAAAAGCCTGACGATTGACTGTGTATCGACGCCCCGACTCTGGAAAAACTAATCGTCTGTCTTTTGATTAACCAAGGTCATTTTATAACCCGATGACGCGGAAGGGTCAGCCTCAAAAATCAGGTATTGTTCCTTGCTATCTTCATTCAGCACCATATACATGCTGGTCAATTTGATATCGGTACCATCGATGGGAGCTATAGCATAAACATTGTAGGTGTTGTTGAGCAGGTTCACCGAGGCACTATTTTCTTGTAATACTGAAATTTTATTGGCGGCGGTTGCTATGATTTCATCGCTCAGTACGAAATAGAAAGTCACCCGACTAAAGTCGTCTGAATCGGCTAAATTAATCACTTTAATGCCATGACTATATATACTGGCACTACTGCTTTTTGTCACCGTTAATGTTTTTACTGTCGTTTCATAACCATCAACAATACCATCATTATTTTCATCAATATCACCGTCATTGTCGTCGTCGATGGGATCTTTTTTACCATATAAGAACAAAGTATTATCGGCGTTTTCCTGTAAGCTCAGCAAAGCATTATTAACGTACAATTTATTCGTATTGCTGCTGCTTACATAAAAGTCATAGTCACCGTTTGAGGTAATGGTGGTATCGCTGAATTGATTTAGGGCCAGTTGACTAAACTTAACTTCACTTTGACCATCTAATTTAACTTCTACATCAATCTCACCAAAATAGTCTGGCAAGTAATCATTCAATGCGATGCCATTGTAAAAACTAAATTTAGCTTCCGAATCCACATCTTCCAATTCAGTTACGCCATTTACGCCAATACTGTCGATAGTGAACGGAGATGAACCAACCCCCGTATTCTCGCGCAATACAATGACATATTGACTCACAGCAGAATAAGTTTGGTCTACTGAAGTATAAATTACCTCAGTACTGCCGGCCGGTGTAACATAATAAATATACTGATCTTGTTCCACTTTAATGTTGTCAGAAAGCGTCTGAAAGTCAGCAGTGCCTATTAATATTGCTTCATTAAAAGTTTCGTTATCTTTAGACATGTAGAGATCAACACTTTGATAGCTAGGGTGAATATTTAACAAGCGAACATTAAATAAATCATCGTCATCGTCCCCGTCATCATCTACTAGGTCGATATCAAATTGAAGCACTGTAGGTTCGCGAACATCACCCATTAAAGCGATAAACTTAATCTGGTCCTTTACTATTTTCACACTGTCTTCGTAAATTATCTCTAAATCACTTCTAGCACTGCTTTCTTCATCTTGCCAAGCCAACTCGATAAAATACGTTCCTTTGTCTAAGGCGTTGTTAGCACTCACTTTGGTATAAGACACCGAATTATATGTCACTTCGATTTCATCAACCGTATCTTCGTCGAGGTTTTCATCTACGGTTAGAAAGATGCCTGGCGCATTCGATGAGGCATTGTATAACTTAATGTAACCATTGTTGTCTTCGTCACTACTGCCAGACCCACAACCGGACAAGGCCAATATCACTAAACACAAATACACCATAGGGTTGAATGGCTTAAGTAGAACGCTTTTACACTTCATTGTTTCTCCAATTATTTAATCAATTATTATTTATAGCCAAACTGACACTTACTATTTTTAGACCCCTTAACCGTGTTGGCGAGCGCTAAAAATCTTGATGACGGGTGCTGATGGGACTGAATGATATAAGCTAAGTTCATGAGCATAGATGCCCTTTACGCTTTCTTTACGCTTTACTGACAGAGGCTTACATTGGGGGGATTGATATAAAATCGGAAAGAACCATTTGGAGTCTAACAAGAGAAAATGGCGAATTAATCAAAGTGGCTCTATTTACTCAGCCAAAGCGAGTAAATAGAGCCTAAGTTTGTCAAAAACTAGCGCAATCTTAAGGTAGGTCTTTGCGCATAAACATCACACCAGTGCCCCAACGCTCTTTAAATCCTGGCCAAGGGGCAGACATTTTGCCACTCTCATCTTTGACTTGATTACTTAATTGGCGCTTGGGCAGATAATCACAGGCTTTTTCATCAGTCTTAACCTTACAATCTAAGAAAGCTAAGGTCATATGCTGATTAATCCGGTTAAGGGTTTCACTGCTCCAACTTGGCTCAAAATAATGACCAATATCGATATCGGTGGCATAGGTTTCTTGCGGGGCAGGGTGAGGCGCGATGTTATGCCGCGCGTTTTGATAGACCAACAAGTAACTTTCTTTGCTACCACTTTGTTCATATAGTTTTTTCACGCCATTTTCATAACCAGATACATCATCATGGTCTCCTACCACATATAGACTCGGAACCTTAATATTAAGCAGAGCTTTGTCACTGTGCACATTGAGTTCTTGTCCCCATGGAGAAAAGGCCACCATGGCTTTCCAGCGCGGATCTACCTTTTCACGTCCAGCATTACAGCTATTAAACACCGGTAATAATGCCTTTGCTGCTGCTTCAGGAAATCCTAGTTGCTGCAGTCCTGCTTGCGAAAAACTATAACAACCACCAATAGTATTAATAGCGCCGTAGCCGCCCATTGAATAGCCGATAACGGCTGCATGAGAATTGTCGATAATGCCAGCCAAAGGGGAACTCGATTGGCTAAAATAATCTAAAACAAACTGCTGATCCCGTGCTCGATTAATTAAGGTGCTGGGAAAGCCAGCAAATGACCCATTTTTGAAGTCAATTTCAGCAGTGGTAGAGTCAGTATGATCGATTCCTACGACCACATAGCCGTGACTGGCAAGATGCTCACCTAGATAGAACATGATGGTGCGATACCCAGTATAACCATGAGACAATACGACTAATGGAAAGGCAGAACCTGTTGATTCCAGCGCATCACGGTAGGCATTGGCTGCCAGACTAAAGGGCACATGCAAACGACTGACATTTTCATAACTGGTTTTTTTTGCTCCTTGATCAGGAGTCGCGGGATACCAGACTTCAAGCGTTAAGCTTCGGTCTTGTTTAGATTGGTAATCCACTGCACTTAACTGTAGTGGATTTGTGGCCTGCAAGGTCCGTACGCCGACCTTGTATTGACCCGGCAAAGCCAATTCAGGTGTCACCGAGG
>TARA_R110002167_G_scaffold41611_1_pt1 | contig 29093 bp, 37 predicted proteins | sample TARA_R110002167 | Tara Oceans TARA_R110002167 (sample SAMEA4398238) | marine metagenome | biome: Polar Biome; feature: [MES] marine water layer (ENVO:01000295) within the mesopelagic zone...; material: water (ENVO:00002006), including particulate matter (ENVO:01000060) such as......
TGCTGTAGATGTTACTTCTCCACTATGATTAGGGTGTACATAATTTTCTATGGCTACCCATGCACTACCGTTATAATATTTTAAAGCATTACTAGATGTATTAAAGTTCAAATCACCAGCATCATTGTCTGAACCTGGATCACCACCTGTTATTCTATATCTTGCAGCAAAGCTGTTCACTCCTGCTATATTAGATGCAGTTGTATTAACGTTTGCTATTGAGCCAGAAACAGTAGCAATATTACTAACCACTCCTGATGCTCCAAGTGTAGCCATATTCGTTACGTTAGCTGAGGTACCGAGTATATTTAAATCGGTAACAATATCAGATGTGGCTAATGTATTAAGATCACTTACTATATCTGATGTAGCTAGTATTGCTAGGTCAGCAACGATATCACTGGTAGCTAATATTGCTAAGTCAGCAACGATATCAGTAGTTGCTAATACATTAATATCGGTTACGATATCTGAGGTAGCTAAGGTATTTAGATCTGATACTACGTCTGAGGTAGCTAACAATGCTAAGTCTGCTACTATATCAGCGCTAGCCAATATATCTAAATCAGTTATGATGGCGCTTGTTGCTAATGTGTTTAGGTCAGACACAAAGTCTGATGTAATCAAACTAGATACTGCTGCTACTGATGTTACGTTACTAGCTATACCAGCTACGGTTGTAACATTAGCTGATATTCCAGCTACTGTAGTTACGTTTGCTGCTATGCCTGCAACGGTAGTTATGTTGCCTGTGATGCCCGCTATAGTAGATAAACTGGTAGCTGTTATAGATACTGTTGGGTTTCCATTAGAATCAAACTCTAGTATTTTGCTTGCTCTGGTAGCTTTAGGAGGTATAGTCATATCAGTTGTTCCTGATATACCCTCAGTTACTGGAGCTTTTAAGTTACGACTGTTTTCCTCTGCTAATTGTTGTGAAAAAATTACAAGAGAATCAAAGTCTACGTTCAATGCTGAAGCTGTTAATGAACCAGCTGTTACAAAATCTGTGGTTCTTGCTAAAGCCCTTGAGCCAATAAGAGTAATAGTATGTCCAGAGTTAGCAGCTACGGCTAAGGTAATACTACCTGTGCCTGTAGTAGCAGAAAGCGTTACAGTGTAATCACTAGTTTCGGTTAATAATGTTGTGTCTTTGTATACAGCTATATCACTAGTTGCTAAGAGTGCAAAGCTGAATGCGTACGGTCCAGTACCTGCTGAACCAGTATATACTGCTCTTCTTGTTACCGCCGCTATACTATAATCTGCCATAATTTATCCTCATCTTTGTGTATTATAGGTTATCACTCATAGTTTTTCCAATTAAATAACTGTATCTTAGGAAACCTTTTAAATTTGAAATCATCTTCATCCATCCATTTACCCCTGTTTTCTTTAGCTAATCTTCTTGCTTGTCTTTTTTTTCTATCCTCATATTTTACATCTAAATGTTGACGTAAGTTATTGAATATAAGTCTGTCGGCTGCTGCACGTGTATACCACAAGTTATTATAAGGTGTATATCTATCTAAGAAAGATATTGCTTCTCCTGCAAAGTTACCTTTACCTGTGTCCCCTCTATATAAAGCATCTTGAAAACGTCCTAAACCCATTAGACTTGCGGTATCATTAATTAATCCTGGTACAGGTCCTGCTAATATACCTAGAGGAGATTGTCCAAATTGATTAGAATCATGTAATACTAAATCTCCTGCTATACCAAAACCTCCACCATACATAAGACCTTGAGCCATACTGCCTGGATTTAAAGTTGTAGTATCTTCTCCTTGTAATACTTTTCTAGCATTCATAATTAAGTAACCAGAAACAGATGTTGCTATTAAAAACTGAGATGTATAAGCCACCCCAGCCAAACCATTTTGGGATAATTGATTCATATTTCTTGCCATATGAGTATACATAATAGTCATAGGAAAGTTTTTAAATAAGTATCCTGCTCTGGCTACCTCACCAAAAATACTTCCAGGCTGTGTTCCTTGCATCATGTCTGCTCTTGCTCTCCCTAAATAAGAAGGAACCGCTACTTCTGTTTCAGCAAACATAAAGGTATAAAATTTTTGTTTAATGGCGTCGTCTTCAATATCAGTTACTCTTAAATAATCGACTTTCTTATCATAGCGAGAGTTAAATAATTTAGTTTTAGATAAAGCTTTATGATCTGCCTCAGTAATATTGTATCTTTTATACATTGATAATACTTTATTATCTAAAGAAGAGTATGATTTTTGAGCTATTTTTTTTAAATGGATTTGAAATTCATATTTAAAAGCAGTACGACCAGCAATAGTCCCTGGTTGCAACAAACTTATATTCATTAAATTGTTAGCCATCCATGAGAAAGGACCATCACCTAAAGTTTCACCATGAATTCTTGCTGCATGTTTTAATTCTTCACCTATCTCTAATCCTACAACATTAGCTTCACGTGCTAAATGTTTTTTACCAGCTAAAAATTTAACATAACTTTGAACTGTTTGAGTTCCTTCCATTCCATTGATAGAACGAGTTAACCAACCAAATGCTATATCTGCTAATGATGCTATATAAGCACTACCTAGTTGTGCTGCTACTAAAGCAGCTCTTGTTTCTGTGCCTATATATCCTAATCTTTTACTTTGTACTACTGAATCTGTACCTTGTATATGATCCATTAACCTATTAAAAGCTCCTGACTTTACAGTTTTACCATGAACTTTTGCATCAAATGATTCAGCAAACTTTAAAATTCCTTTTGCATTTTGTAATGCATTGGGACCAAAAACTTTCATCATAGATATATCATTAGCCATATGGTCAAAATATCCATTAATAGCTTCTAATGGGTTCTTACCATATTTAGCAGAGTACTGTAAATAAGCATCAGCATCATTAAAGATAAGCATACGTTGTTTATTGTTTCTGGTTCTAATACTACTAGTACTATCTCCAAGCATTTTAAAAGGATTCTTAACATCTCCAATTAATATACGCTCATGTGTTTCAAGTAGTATTCTATCTAAATCTTTATGACCAGCAGCATTTAAACTTTGATCTGCGTGAAAAAACTTCTCATCCATTTCTAAATTTTTAGCAGTAGAATTTACATCTAATCTTGTTTTTACATAGTCAGCCCAGTCTCTAGCAGAAACTTGCCCTATCTTTATAGCATTATGATTTTGTGGAAAATAATTAGTACGTTTAGAAATATTTGCACCTAAGCTATTACTGAGTTGCCTGGCATCTTCTAATGCTAATTTTAAATTTTTAGCCATTGTTTGAGAAATAGAATCTCCTGTAGACTGACCATATATTTCTCTAACAATATTGTTCATATCATTTTCTGATAACTTACTAAGCTTTACTTTGTGTAGTGAAGGGTCATCTAAACGATTCATAAACCCTTGAAAAGTAGCACGTTGTGTTGAAACTACATTACCTGGAATTACGTTTCTAGAAAAAGATATTTCTAAAAAGTCAGTTGCTAATTTCTGCATTGACATGTAACGACCGATATTAGTTTTTTCGTTAAGTTGTTTTTGTTTGATTAGTTGTGATAATAACCTTACTTTTGCATCGTCGTTTAAAATTTTTAATCTACGTTCTTCTGGTTTTTTAGGTAAATTATTATTGTATTTAACAGAGTCATCAACTCCTAAACCTTTTAATATATCTTTTATAAACTTAGTATCGTGCTTTCCTGTAATGTTTTTTTGTTTAAGAACCTCATTCCAACTTTCTTCCACATTTTTTGCATTTGCAAAGATATCATCTACTTGTACTTCTTTTATTTTTAAAGACCAATCACCTACCTCATCATCCCATTCTAAATGTTTTGCATTTACAATAGAATTATGTACTTCAATATCAGAGTTGTGTTCTTTTAGTATAGCATTAATAGATCTTTTTTCTTTTTTGCTAAATTTTTTTCCCTCACCTAACATATTAATTTCAAGCTGGCTAATAAAATCATCGGTCTCTATGATAGCATTCATAGGTTGAGGGTCTTTCTTAACATAAGTTTTTTTATAAGTTAAAGCGTCAGTTGCTTGAGATATTTTTCTAATATGATTAACAGCTTCTTGTCCTGTTGATTTTTTAGCAAGACTACTAGGAGTAACATTTGTAACTTGGTGATATGCGTCATCAACAATTCTTAAAGTGTCAGCATCACCGGATAATATTTTTCTTAACAAAGCACCACCTGCCTCACCAACACTTGCTAATCCACCACCTAGCAAAGCTCCTGCTCCCCATGCATAAAGTAATCTAGTTTCTAATTCCTTTTCAGTTATATTCAAGGTGTCTGGGTCAAAGCCTGCATCTATAATGTCTTGTCTAATTTCAGGGTTATCAAGAGATAAGTTTAATTCTTTTATAAATTTCTTACTTTTTGATTGTTGTATTTTTTCTACAGCAAAACCACCTATACCACCTTCAACTGCAAAAGCAGTTATTCTTGCAGCAGCAGTAGGTAATAATCCTACAAATGGAAATATTAAAGGTATGGTAGCTAGATAACCTATCATCGGTGTATCTGCAAACTGAGCGCCTAGTCCACCTACAGCGCTAGTTGCAAAACTAGCAGATTCTGACTGTTGATATACTCTCTGTGCTGTTAATGTATTAAATGAAGACTTTGCTATAATTTCTTTCAGTTCTTTATCATTTGATGGGTAGTCATATAACTCTTTATTAGTTGGGTCTTGCGCTCTTGCTGCCATAACAGCGTTGTATATATCATTTTTATCAGTAGCATATTTGCCTTGAATCTTTTCTTTAGAATTAAAAGGTGAAGGCATACTTGTTACACTGTAACTTGTAGGGTGATCTAATTCTAAACCTAATTTATCAGACACCATTTGTATTGATTCATCTAATACTCTGTACTCACTTTCAGCACCATTGTCGTAAGTTAATAACAACTCACGTTCGTATTCTATTTTAACGCCTTCACTAAAAGTAGTAGGAATCTCTGCTTTACCTGCTTGCCCAAATATATTAGATTCTCTTGAAAAAATACTCATTAATTATTAAGACCTCTACGGTTCAATATTAAACTTAATTTATTAATTTTAATTGGAGCGGGTCTTCTTAACTGTCTTGATACAGGAGACTCAACATTAACTACTCTTCCTGTTGTGTATTTTGTTGCAGCCGTAACATCACTTATTTTATATAAATTCCTGTCTATATTAGCAAAAGGTCTTTGCTCAAATAATTCTTTGTATTCAACACCCATGTTTTTTAAATCAAACAAAACAGGGTTGTTGTCACTATATCTTAAAATATTCCCATTATTATCTTGAGCTACAAATAATTGAGTAACTACATCAGCCATTGGTAAGGTTTGATTTGGTTCTAAGATATAATGACTTTTATCTGTATTTTTAAAAGTAAAGTTATTTCTTAATTTGGCTGCTGTTATTTCAATTTCAGTTCCTGATATAGCACCACTAACATTAAAAGCTAAATTATCTACCTTTAACCTTTCATCTGATGGTACCAATTGTCCACTTTGAAAATCTAACTTATTAGTATAAGCATAAAAGATATCATCACTTAAGTTGACTATTCCACTTTGTATATCTCTATCAGTTACACTGTTATCTTTATTTCTTTTATCCGATTCTAAAAACACTTTCCCGTAACCTGTATCAACAAAACCACTTATTACCTCACCATTTCTTTCTTCATAGCCTGTGATTTTATCAAGAATATCTTCTAATCCACTTGTGTCGTCAGGTAATTCTTGCCCAGATGACCATATATAATGATTCATTGCGTTAAAATAAGAATAATATAATTGACTTTTATCTCCACCAGAATTAATACTTGGTGGTAAAATTCTTGCTAATTCTTTTTCAATATAATCTTCTCGTGTTGTGGTAAGGTCTTCATCAATTCTACCTTCCGACTGCGCTAATTTTTTATTGTAGTACCCTTGAGCTATAATTTGAATATGTTTCTTCCCACTTCTATCAGGAAAATCTGTATCCATATCTATTCCTATAGACATAAACCTAATAAAACTTTTGTGTTTTTCAGGTAATTTTGCCATAAGGTCTGTATATACTCCAGCCTGGTAAGGACCTGAGCTTCCCATTAAATTTTGCAAATAACTAATTGCTGCTATTGGTTGGTCTAAATCCATATTAGTTGTAATTGTTTTTATATCTGAGTTACTAACTAAAGATAGTCCTGCTTCATTTCTAGAAATTAATTTCTCAGTGTGAAGACTTCCTTCAGTTATTGCATTACTCTCCATATCCATTCTATTTTCTACAAAATCAGTATCAGACTCTTGATATTCAGCTAAAGCTTCTCTTACATAGTTTCCTACAAATTCTCTATTAACAGTCATAATTTCTGTTGGAGGAGAAGTATTTTCATCTTGCAATACAATACTTGTATTTCTGATAATTTCCTCAATAGAAGTTTTATTGGTAATAATTCCTTTTGCAATGCCTATATCTATAAAACTAGCTGCCGCTGAAACATTGCTTAAAGTAAATGCTGCTTCTTCTGATCTAGCAATACTTGCATTATTTTCTTTACGAAGTTTAGCTATTGCTAATGCTGTTTGCCCATCTCCTGCCTTAAAATTAATTTGACTATTGGCTATATCTAAATTAGCAAGAACTCTAGCATCAGGGTTTATTGGCAATGTATCTTTGAATTCTTTTATTGCTTTTTGTGCTGCAATTAAATCATCATAAGATTGTGAATTACCTACTACCCAAGCAACATCATTTGCAAATTTTACAGACCTATTTACATTAAATTGAGTAGCTATTTTACTAGCATAACCAGGATTACTGTTAACAAAATCCTTATTATCTTCTTTCCATTCATTGAATTTAGTAGTCTCACCTGTTTGCCCTGCCCTTATGGCTATGTTTTGACCGTCTTTCTTTAACTCTGCTGTATATAATTTTTGTTTATTAGTTACTCTATTACTTCCATATCTTGTAACCATTTGGCGAAATGGAGCCGCCATGTTTTCTTTTAGTTCTAGTTCTAATAAAGGAGCATCTACACCAGACTCCCTAAGACTAACAAATGAATTTTGAACAATACTGTTAAGAGTTGCATTGAATGTATTACTATCATCATCATTAGCTATAGCATCTTTTTCTGCTAAGGCTGCTTTTAATGAGATATCATCTAATGTATTATTCTTAATTTTAGTAATAGCATGTTTTCTAGTTAACTCATCTTCTAAGTTAGTAGAGCCTTCTGTTTGAGATATAAGCAAGTACGGGTCATTATCTACTGCTCTTCTTGCTGCATTTTTTTCAGCATTTTTTGTAGATTTCTCTATCAATATTTTCTGTATAGCAGTAAGCCCTGTTTGTACACTTTGAGTTTTTCTGTTTTGTGCTGCCGCTAGTCCAGAAACATCCGCACCTCTAGGACCTTGAGTTATACCCAAGCTACTTAAATATCTTTGTTTACTGTATCTTTCAGCCATTTATCCTTGCCTTAGTAGTGAAATGTATGATCTGGTATTTGGGACCCTAGAGCCTCCCATCAAAGCATTGTTATTAAATTGAGGCTTTGCTCCAGTTGTAGATGGCTTTGTTTTTGAGTACGTACCAGCAGCACTAGCCATAGTATTAACTGCTCCAATAATAGCTGCTTGCCTAGTAGCTTTTGCTGCTGCTGTGTCTAAACTGTTTTGAGCATAAGTAGTAGCTAGTAAATTAAATGAACCAGCTTGTGATTTCGCAGTCATAATTTGTTCTTCAGTTCTCATAATATTTAAGTCATCAACTAAATCTGCTAAGTGATTGTTAAGCACAGGATTTATATTTACTGTTAAAGGTTTTGCAATTAAATTAGCCATTGTTTTATTAGCAGTTCTCATCCTATCTCTTTCTTCAATAGCAATATTCAAACGATTTCTTTCCAACTCAAGCTCTCTTTCTGTAACATTAAAAGATACTTCTTTTGATCGCTGTTTATTATTAGCTTCTGTTAAGTCAGCCTGGAAACGAGCATTTTGTATTTGTCCTATAGCTCCTATTCCTGCTACCGCTAATGCTGCTTGTGCTGCCATATTATGCTCCTGTACTCACTTTGTAATCCATACCTAGTAAGTGTAATTTCAAAGGTGCAGATTGTCCAATTTCTATTTGACCGGTTAAACTATAACCTAGTATACCATGTAATGTTTTAGTTCCAGTAAATTCTGGAACACCTACATCTAAATTATCAGCTCCTAAAGTTCTAATAGGAATAGTGTTGCTGTTAATTGTTATGTTTTGAGTTTCATTAAGGAATGCATTTACCTCTAATACTCGTTTCTTAAATCCTTTTAAACTAGCATAACCTTGTATACCAGGTTCAATAGGCAATGTTTTAATTGTAACTGTATAGTCTAACCCAACCTCAAAAGTACTGGTAGTGGCTGCTGGGAAGGTAGTTGTGGTAGCAGTTGAAATTGTGTCTGCTTGCATAACTCCATCCCCTATAACTTTTACTGTAAAAAATCCTAAATGAGCTGTTGATGCTGTTGATGCATTAGCACCTGTAACAGCTGAGTCTACTGTCAAATCTTCATCAAATAGTTCTACGTAGTATTCGTCAGTAGTTCCATTTACAAATTGAGTTACCGTTAGACGAGTACCGTCTGATGTAGTGACTAACAAATTATCTGCTCCTCGATCTGCTCTAGTTACCGTAATAGTAGCAGCACCTGGGTTAGGTGCAGCAAATCCTGCATCTGCATTAATACATGCCGCTAAGTTATCAGCTGTTGTGTTGTTGTTAGTTTGCACTAAAAACGTTCCTGCTCCAGCAGAACCAGATGTAATTGCAGTTGCGGTAAATGTTGTACCATCTTGCTTAGTTACCACAACTGTAGAGCCTGCTGCTATGTTAGCGTAATCTGATACTACAATTGTACAAGTAGCTTGCGCTGGTTTCTTTCTTAATACAGCTATATATTGATCACTAACTACAGTAGCTACATTTAGAAAAGTACCTGCTGTTGTAAATTTACTTGCAGCTACTATTTGCTGATCTCTTAATAAGGTGTAGATTGCCATGCTTCCGTCACCAGAATTAACTAAAGCTAATCTATCACCTTCATCAGTTGAGGTTGCTTTACGTATAGACATATCAGTAGGATTATTTAAGAGATGGCTAGATAATAAACTTATTTGTGTTGAGCTGTAAGCGTCTGCACCTGAGTTATATAAAAATTCATTTAAAGCTTTACCTTGTCTTTGTATAAACAAAGTTGCTCCAGCTATGTTTAAAACTCTCATATTTTCTCTACTGCCATGACTTGACTGTAATTTAGCAATAAAGTTTGTAGGTGTTAATGGATCACTAAAATCTTGAGGTGCATAAAATTCACCACCAGTTGTAAATATTTGTAAGTAGTTAGCTGAGATAATATCAACAATTGCGTTTAATTGATTAGTGTCTAGTGTTGCTACAAATGCATCATCTGCATTGCCTGCACCTGGATTAAAGTTAAAAAATTCATTAACTCGTGATGCAAAAATAGTTGACGGTCTTGACTTACTACCACCAAAATATAACCTGCCTTGATGAAAACATGCACTTCTTGGAAAACCTTTGCCTGCACTAAAGGTGTCAACGTATCCGGTTTCTAACTCCCAGTTAGTGTTGGCTATAGCATCTGTGTTAAAGAATGGTATTTCTACGTGAGCTTGCACTATTTTGTTGGAAGTTATTCCTACAATCCTAGCTCGACCAAAACTGTTACCGCCAATTACATTAATGTATTGACCAAGATGAGTTGCCGCAAATAACGTTCCAGCAGATGCCGTTAACGTAACATTACCTGATACAGCGCTAGGTGTTAAAGTTCCTGATCCTGATGTGTCTACAATAGTTAAAGTTGGAGCATACTGTGGATTAAAATCAAATGTAACATCTGCTATAGTCCATGCAGTATCAGTTGTGCGTGTAATTCTTTGAGGAACAATATCTTCTTGCACAATAATTAAAGTGTCTGCACTTTGAGTCCAAGTCATTTTAGTTAACATAGCTGATGTAATACCAGTAGTTAAATAAGCATTACCACTTCCAGCTATATTAGTTTGCAATACTCCATTTTTAATAACCGCCATGCGATTATGAGTAAATGCTAAAAGGTAGGCATCTGATGTGTTGAATTCAAAAGGAACTAAACGTATACCATCTTCAGGGCTACCGCCTAATTCTGTAATAAATTTTAATCCTGGTCTGCGCTTAACGCCACCTTGAGGTAAGACAACAACATTTAAAGCTGTTGTTAATCCTGATTCATATTGTTTTAAATCAGTACGAGCTAATAGTTTTGGGTCTAGTTCACCTGATGTAAAACTATTTTGAATTGCTATTACCCTAGACATTAACGTACCTCTATTAAGTCAAAGCTCTCATTGCCTATGGTTTGCGATCTTTGTCCTTGTGCGTCTGCTTGTGCTGCTTGTCTAAACAAACCACCTCTACCATTCTCAGCAGGTGAACCAAAAGCTAATGCTCTAAAATAATCTGCTTTAGTTATTTGATCTGTCAATGGTTCAGCAATATCTGCCGCTAGTGCATGACGTAACATATATATAAAATATTCAGGGAATCTTGATTCATCTATGTCTGCAATATGATCAATATAAACAGTTTCATAATTGGTTAATAATCTAGGTTGGTCTACATAATAAAGTTCAAACTCAGCACGTGGAAGAGAACCTGCATTTGATGTAGTAAATAATGCTTTAGGGGTTCCTATCATGTTAGCTGGTAAAGCATAAACATATCTCCATTCTGTTACTGGAGTGTCTGCTGTTTGTGCTAATTGAACTTTAACCTTAGCGAATGACCAAGGATAAATAGATAAAATATACTTTTTTAAGTCATCATATAAACGGTCACAAATCTTTGCTGAATCTGTGCCTTCAGTAAATGAAGTTATCTCAGAAGCACCAAGCATTAGTAACGCATCATTACATATTGTTAACTTGCTATCTCCTGCTGCCATATAATCTCCTTAAAAAAGTATGCCCTGCCGAAGCAGGACAACTTAATATTACTTAATTACCTGCTGTCAGTTACTGCGCCAATAGTAGTTCCATCTGAACAATCTACTACTCCTGATGCGTTTGATAAAACAACGTGTAATGTAACGGTTCTAGTACCACCAGTTGCTCCATGAGCTATAATCATATCACCTACTGAAAGCTGATCTGATAAGTCATTAAAGTAACCTGCGGCATCTATAACTGTCTTAGCATCAGCTGTTGTGTAAACATACAAAGCGGGTAAATCACCCGATCTGCCTTGTCCACCTAATGCTCCAAACCCTGCTCTTGCATATGCCATAATAGTCTCCTGTTATTCTCTACATGTAATTTCAACTATACCAGCTGTATCGATACCAACAGCTCCAGCTGAGAACATACTGTTCACTAGGAACGATGATTTCTCTGCAATATAGTTAATTTCGGTTTTCTTATCCATGTTGATAGCAAGACCACAAGCATTTTTATGCCAAGCTAAACATGTACGGTCAGATGAACCATCAACGGCTAGTCCGCCTTCTGTTCTATCACCAACCATAATGAATTTAAAACCTAAGAAAGTATCAATGCTACCTTGAGCTAATGCTTTAGTAGTGTTGACGTCTATAGTTTTAACATCATCGTCGTTCAAGAAAGCTGCCATATTATTAGCATGACATAAGAAGAAACGATCTTCTGGTGGAACGCCTTGTTGGTCCATTAACTTTTTAGTTTCTAATACTTTGTCCACGTTTAAGTTAGTTGTAGAACCACCAATAGAGTTAGCAACAGTTAAAGATGTACCTGCTGCGTCAATTGCGTCAATTACTAATTGGTCCATTCTACGACCAACAGCCATTGAAACTGCTTTTACAAGTTCAGCTCTTTCGTCAAATAATACTTTGCCGCTTGTAAATATATCGCTATATTCTGCTGCATTGTAATCTGACATTGATGCTGTTACTTGTGAATGTGTTAAGTTCATAGGTGTTACATCAGATTGTGGTATATGTAAATTTGCCACTCCTGATCCTAACTTATTGAACTTATATGAGTTACCTGTGACGCCTGTTCTTTCACGTACTGAACCAGCTAGCTGTCTATCTTGTTGATAGGCTTGCTTTACTTCAGCGTCAAAAATGGTAACAAAACTTGTACTAATAGATGTACTCATAATATCACTCCATAAAATTATATTTAAATTTTACGCTAGAAGTTGTCCAATGTGGGCTTCAAACTTGTAGGTACCGCCTACCACGAGTCTTTAAGACATTCAAGGGCAGCATAACTGTTATCCTTACGTGTATTCTACAATAGGACTTCAATAGATTGCAACTAAATTATATAGTCTGTATCTGGGTTGTCAGGAAATCTTTGCTTAAACATTTTCTGAACTTTGTTTCTGTAAGTAGCATCAGTTTTATATTCTTCTTTTCCTACCATTTCATATAATTCATCTGCTGTAGGTAGACCCTCTACATTAGGTTGTGCTACAGGTATTGTTGCTTCCCCATAAAAACGTCTTACCTTTTGTAATGCTCTTATACCATCTGCTGTAGCGCCTGTTTGTTTAAATGCTTCTAATTCATTCTCATTTAAAACACCTTTCTTAAATAAACCATCTGCCCATTGTGCTGTAGAACGAATAACATCGTCTGCATTAGGACCTAGTTTAGCTTTTTCTGCTGCTGCATCTACATTAAATTGTTCAAGTTGTTGTGATTCACTATCAATATAATCGTTAGCTAATGACTCAAAAGCAGCTTGACTAACTCCATGTTCTTTAGCCCAACCCTGGAATTTCCCTAACAAACCATCATCAGTAGATATACCTTTATCTTCTGCAAATTTAACGTCGTATGCTTCAGGCGCTTTATGTTTACCTTGAGAAAAGTTTTTTTCCATCTCACTATATGATTTAACTAGTCCTTCTATATCTGGACCATCTTCATCGTTCCAAAATTTATCAGGGAAATACTCTGGTCTAACATACTCTGTTGGTTCTTCCTCGCTAGCCACTGTCTGTGTATCTAATGGATCAGCAGTTTCAACTAATACATCTTCAATTACTTCTGGATTTGCTTGTTGTTCTGCTTGTTCTTCTTTAGTAATTTCTTCCATTGAATCATTTAACATGCTATCCCCTAAACTTTGTTGTGTTTCACTCATCCCCTTGCCCTCTCTATTCGTTTTTGTATTTCTCTAATAATGGAATTTTGTCCTTCTCGGCAATAGCCGTATGACGCAGATTCCCCCGGTATAAAACTTGGTTGCTCAACTGTGATAGCTCTCAAGTGTTGTAAAACTCTTTGCCCTTCTTCTGTCGTAAATACAGTATAGTATAAACGATTTAATTCCTGTGGGTCAACATAATCTAGATGATCTAATTCTTGCTCCCCAGTTAAACTCAATTCATCCCAGCTCATATATTATTCCTCTGTTGGTGGTTGTTCAGGCATTGCCTGTTCTTGTTCTGCCTGCATTTGTTGTTGTGCCATCTCTTGTGTTTGTTGTATTATCTGCGCACGCTCTTCTGGACTGTTACGCAATGAAGCAGGTACCCCTAACTTCTCAGCAATATAATCTGTAATCTCACCAATCTTCAATGCAGTTGTACCTTCAGGTCCAAGTTGTGCTACGATTTGTGCAAACTGAACTACGTTGTTAACATCGTTTGAATTCTGTGACATAGCAATAGGACTCACTGGAGTTATCTTAACTTCTAATCCATTAATTTTTAAAGGTAGTTCTATTAAACCTTGTTGATCCATAATAGTTAACGTCCTTTGAATGATAGGAGTCATCACTTCTGTGATTAATCTACCAAATGCACTTCCTAAATTCTGTGCTAACTCCTGAACACGTTGCTGTATTTCAGTCGCACTACGTGCTGACATATCATCTCTTGGTATAGATTCATCTAGCATGATTTTTTTAATAGATGTAACTAGTTGATCTATAACAATTTGTGATAACTGTGGGTCACCACTACGTGCTAATGGTTTTAAAGACTCACCTTGTGGTCCACCATTTCTAGCTACTGGAATAATAGCACCTGGTTTTAACACCATAGTATTAGGGTTTAAAACACCATCATCAGCTGCGGTATAGATACCAGCAATAGATAGCGATGCATTTTTCAGTAACAACTCTTTTACTTTATTCAAAGTTTTTATATCAGGTATAGCTACTGTTAATGGTCCACGACCATAAACTTCTCCTGCTGCTTTCATATATCTTGATACCACCCATGGAGATGAATCTAATTTACGATCAACCAGTAAGTGTTTTTCTTTTACGTGTATAATTGAATAATGATAATGTCCTGTTTCTAAATCCTTAATAGTAGCTTCTAATAATTCTATTTCTTGAGTAGGTCTATCTCTAGCTGCGTCTTTTAAGTTCTGACTAAGTTTAGCATCAGGATACATACCTTGTATTTGTTCTGCTCTACATTTCATTTTACGATATACGTTTTCTACTTGACCATAATTACCTTCTTCTAAGCAAACTAAATACATAGGTATTGCTGTAAATCTAATAGGTGTTGATTCGTCTCCGGGTTGTATTAACATTACCCCAGTACCTACCGCTAAATCTAATAAGAATTCACCCATTGATAAATCAAAGTTAGAGTTACGAATAACACTAAACATTTTATCTGAGTATGCCTCTAGTACTTCTTGTACTTCTTGCTTTGCTTCCAACGGTATATCATTACCAGGCTCTAATTTAGCCCAGTTAGTTTGTGGTGGAAATAGTCCTGACTGTATTCTATTGGCAAATTTTTGTGTTGAATCAATCGCAGTACTATCAAATACATCTGCCATTTTGTTTTGACCTACAACACCACCCTCATAATAACCCTCATACAAGTTACGGTTAGGTAAAGCAAATCTATAGCAATCTTCATAAACTGATTCCCATGTGTCTTTCTTAGCTTTAGCACTATTGTATCTTTGTATTACTTGACCGACTGGTATTTTTGCCATTACGCTATTCCCTGTTTAATTTGTTTATGGCTGAATGCACCGTTCTTATAATTCAACTGTGTATTTTCCATTGGGTTTGATTCAATTTGACTTAAAAACTGTTGGTTCTCCCCTAAATTGTTTTCTGCTAACACATCTACAAATGCTTTTTGTGATTCAGAGTTTGTAAATTTAGATTGTGGTTTTGGTATTGTCATTCCTATTTGCAATAATTTTCCAGTACCAAAAATTAAAGATCCTTTATTTGTTTTTAATACTTTTCTTAGTTCTAAATCAGATATGTTTTTATTAATACCTAAAAGTGATAACGCTTTCTTTCCTATAATATTTTGTTTAATTAAATCTTTAGCTGTATTAGTTGTAACTTGCATTAAACCAACTACATTTGTTTTGCTTGTAGTATTTATTCCCATAGAGCTTTCTACCATAGCTACTTTTTCTATTATTTTTGCTAGCTGAGTAGCATCAATTCCAACAGAACTCATTTCTGCTGAAAATATTTGATCAGCCATAGATGGTGTAAACTCACGTATTTCTTTTAATGTTTCTAATTGTTTATTGTTTGTAAGATTTTGTAAAGTTAAATCAGCGTTTGCATAATTTTTAGACCAATGTCTTAATTGTTTTTTATCACCAGAGCCATTATATCTTTCTGCTAAAAAATCTGAATTTATATAAATATCTTCCATTAAGCTTTCTTCCTATACATGTCTTTAGCAGAACCCATCTTAAATTTACCATTGCTTGCCTTAGCATATTCTTTAGCAGTCTTCACACCGGCTGCGGTATATTTAAAATGTCTAACTTTACCTGTCTTTGGATTAGTTACTGATGGCATATTATGTTCCTAATAGGGCTTTACCACCCTGTTTTTGTATTGATGCATATTTAAAAGAAGCATCTCTACGTTTGCGTAAGCGTTCTCGTCTGGATAATTCTGATTCTGATTTACCTAATTTTTTCACTGGCTCTTCTTCTACTGGCTCTTCTACTTCAGGAGCTAACAATTCTGGATTACCCAAATTCAGTCCAGGTGCTGTTTTATACTGTGGCGCAGGCCTCCAGATAATTGGATTTTCTTTACTATCAGGCGCACCTATCCCAGGCGGTCTGTTAGAAACCATAAGTATACCACCTCTTGCTCTAAATAATTCTTCTGGTGTCATAATCTTATCCTAATGTTGTTTTCTTTACGCCAATTTCAGCATCTTCTCGTGTGGCTAACAATGAACGCATACCACCGTACCTTGATCCTTTTTTTCTTGCCTGCATGGATTGCATCTCTTCAATTTGTTTACGATCTTCAGCAGCGCTTTGTTCTGCTAATAATGCTTTCTCTTCGTCTTGAGCCTTAAGTGCATCTGCTTCTTTCTTTAACTGTGCAGCTGACGGTCCTTGAACTTTTGGTTTTGAAATTATACCACCCATTATGTTTTCCTCTTCTTCTTGAATCCTGCTTTCATATTTGAATAAGCATCATCAGAAACTGTTGATTTAGATTTAGGGCGACTAGTCCCTGCTTTTTTACGTGCATTGATGTTTGCGTATAAACCTTTCTTACTTGCCATCACTTGCTCCTAATAATATTTGGCATACATAGCATAGTCTGCCTTGTCATGTCCGAACTGTTTCATCAGACCTTCGTAGTTGAATTGTAATACAGAAGCCCAGTTCTTTGCAACTTGATTATCATTATGGACTGTAACCTGTAATCTGTGTAATGCCAAATACTTAGCTCCATACTCCAGCACAAATTTGCCTGTTCTTGTGGTAGCAACCGGATATTTATTAAAGGTCTTACTGCCTAAGCACCATGCTTCGTATACGCCTGGTACTATCTGCGCAAATCCCCAGCACGCAGCAATTTTTCCTTGATAAATAATAGTGATTGCAGGACCGACGGTTTGTAATGTTTCCACATACGCCACAGTTGCATCGTAACTTCCAAAATACATAGCATCAGAGTCACGATAATCAAGATGATAAGCGTCGTCAGATTCATAATACCTATAGCTAATTCTTTCATTTTTATTTAAACTGTTATAAAATTCTACTATACCTTCATGAGTTGAAAGAGTAACGGGGTTAGTCTTCTCCCCCTTTGGACTAGCCCTCTTTTTTCCACCTATCATTTCTTTAATGTCAGAATACATTGAAATCCACCTTTGCTATCGTTTGTTGTTGTTGTCCGAACTGTGCGTTTTTACGGGTTAATATTCTGTGTTCACCTCCGCCTAACATTAAGTAACCGAACGCATCACCAATATGTGAGAAATTATTTTTAAACGGTACGTCTTTGAACCTCTCTTGCCCACTGCCCATTGCTTCACGTTTGAAAAAATATCCGCCCGCTAATGATTTACGCAATGAGCTGCAAGTTTTATTGACGATCAGTCCCGACTTACCATTAATTAATCTGTTCATAGGCATAGCACCTGCTTCCCTTCTGATCTTAAAATCATTACTGACCGTAGGTCTAGCGTTCATACCTTGTGTTTTCAAGTGGTCGAATGCCGTTACCTCAAAGATCTCGTCTCTTTTGCTCCCGGCAGGGTCACCCCAAATTTGTATGTCCTTAGCTTTGGGAAACATCTTGTTAATTTCTATCTTCATCTGTGTAGTAAATCGTTCTAAACCCATGTCAAACGTTACTAACTCGTGCAATATATGCCAGCGACCGTTGTCCAAACGCTGACCAAACACCGCTGCGGGTGTTAATCCAAAGTCCAAACCTATTTGTAACGGGTATTCAGGCAAGTATTCTATCTCATCACTCATTAATACATCGGAATACTCTTGCCACACCGCTCGACCTTCTTGCACAAACGTGTATTTACCTTGCGCATAGCAGGATATCCAATCTAAATTCTTACCCGCCAACATTTGTTCGTAGTAACCTTCCGTTAAATTAGGTACGTTCTCGGCTTTCTCATTCATTGCCCAATATTTACCTGCGGCAAAGATAGCATCCTTATAAGCGGCATCTACTTCTTTCACACCACCGGGTTGTTTATAAAATTTCCAAGGATATTTGCCAGCCATCTTGTCTTTCTCAGCCAGCTTATGCCACCAATGGTCGTCATCCATCGGGTTGGTATCCATAATAATGAATCGATGTTGACACCCACCATGTGCTTTGGTTGGATATCTACCTACCCTGTGGGTTAAGCCGTCTATGACAGCCTTAGGTAGCTCTCTGGCTTCGTTTACCCAGGCACCTGTCAACTCTAAAGACAATAACTTACGGACATCTTTAGGTGTGTCCAGTGCTAGAAAAATGACCTCCATGTCTAGCCCTGCCAGATTCCCTCGTGGCGGTAACTGTATGTGGTGGGTTAACGGAGGTGACCAACGCATCGGTCCCCAGGTTGCTTCATCAAATATTTCGAGCCACGTCTTAATGGTTGTGGTTCTAAGTTCAGGATAAGAGTTACGTACGATTGCAAACCGACTGTGTCTAATATTATCTAAAGGTGAAACCGGTTGTTGTAACGCACGTAACATTATTTCTGCGGCACATGCGTAGGACTTACCGGAACCTACAGGTCCCATCAATCCACGTACGAATGAGTCGTCTTTTAAGAATTCCCATACGGTCGGTGACGTCTGAAAGTTTAAGTTCAGGTCTTGTATGTCGACCGGTTTGTTATTCTGTGTCTTTCTTTGAGATAGGTCTTTACTCCCCGTTACCCTAGCCATATCTACTCCTAATCAAATGGTTTCCACTCTTCTATTTCTTGGTCTGTAAACAATTCTACAGGTTCAGTCTGAACTTTTCTTACTTGTTTAGCAACTATTACAGTTAAAATAAAACATAAAGTTATGATTAATACCTCTTTCACAACTGATATTCTTTAATTTGCTTGATCCATGCGTTAGGAATGTTAATCATTGCGTTGTATTCATCGTCTGATTTAGTACAAGCTAATAAAATTCTCTCCTTATTCCTGTCAACCACATGCCCAATTGATACACACTCTGCCAATTTGCAAGTACGTTTAGCTTCTTCTGTGCCAATCCACCCCGTTTCCGCTACAGCATCGTACCATATTATCAACGTTACCTTAGTCTTTGCTTTCTTCTTGCGGGTTCTGTTCTTTAATGTCATAAGTTGCCTCAGGTCCTTGTATATTGATTCCTAATACCGACGGTCTGTTTTGCTGTGTGTCTACATTCAACATACCGTAATGTTTCGCTAGCACTCGTAATGCAGATAGTTTGTCATGCATTTCGATCTCTATTTGGTTGCCGTATTGGGTTGGGGATACCTTCATCTTCTTTATGCTACGTCGGGTTCTCTCTGGTAACAGCTCTGAATCTATCACTGTAACTCTTCCTGTACTGTCCCAACTCATTATATCGGTAAGTTCGGAAGCGCTGATTGCCGCAAGCTCTTGTTCGACTGCCTGGCGTTTAGCTAGTGATTCAGATTTCAACAAAGCTTTTGTTTCTTTAAGTGATAATGGTTTTGACATAATTCATTATAAAACACTTTCACAAAAAATCACTAAAATTTTTTACGACATCCCCTGTGATATACGGCGACCCCAGGGGACCCGGTATGCCTCTTTTTTTTTTACGCTCATACACACACATTATGTATATATATGTATGCACACACACGATATAACGCCTGTAAATGTACGTTGTAAGCACTACATATATGACTACTTCGCATAACGTTTATTATGTTAAGTTAAAATGTCTTATTCTCACCGTTTAATAAGCTTACCTGGTAGCGCACAAAAGTATATGTGTCTGGGGGAATGATTCAACGGCTATTGGTTCTCTGACTCTCCCTTATATATAGCTAACTTAATTTTAATTAAATTGAATATAATAGTTGACATAGTTTTTTAAGTAGTATTAAATATAGTTACTTAAACAAATAAAGGGGATACAAGATGACAAGAAAAGATTACATAAAAATAGCAGACATAATAGTAGCAACAAAAGCATATCGTAATATTGATTTTATAGTATCTATAGAAGATATGTTTCTAAATGATAACTCTAATTTTGATGTTGAAAGATTTGAAAAATACATATCACATAAAGCACAACAAGGGGGTAGTTAAGATGATTAGAACATTAACAGAGTGGGAGTTTGTAGACAGAATGCTTAAAGAATCTTTTAGCTATGAGGGATCAGCAGCTTTATTTAATTACCTGGAAGAATTAGAAGACGATTGCGGAGAACAGCAGGAGTTTGATCCTGTTAGCTTGCGTTGCGCATGGGCGGAATATCGCACAGTAGCAGAATGCTGCGCTGACTATGGGGACGACATCAATAACTTGTGGGATCTTCAGCAAAACACCCAGGTATTGGAATTTCTAGGCGGTATCATAATTAATACTGAATTTTAAAGGAGGTTACAAAATGACAATAGCACCTGCTGACACATATCTAATGTTGGGTACCGCAATCTTATTTGCCATCGTGGTTGTATTAGTGATAATGTTTGAAGAATGAATTAATTAGCTTTCCTCCGGGTACCTTTACCCAACTTAACCCTCTTAACTGAGGGTTTTTTTTTGGACCCACAAAACCACACCGGACCCACACCGGACCCACACGACGACGACGACGACGACAGTATACGTCTACTACGTATATAACTGTCCGTCATTGTGTGTCATTGTCTGTCATTGTAGTAGTGATACTATATACTTAATGATTTCATGCAGTTACAGAACACAAGGACACAAGGACAGGTTCAGTTTGGCATGTCCTAATTATGTCATTACTCACTGTCATTGTGTTTGTCATTGTGAAAGTAGTTAAATTAATACATAAATAACTTGCTATTGTTTATAAATGGGTTCAGTATTGGAAGGTAGATTAACAAAGGGGATACAAAATGACTGAAGAATTAAAGATGAAGTATTCTATTCTGCCGTCCAGGATAGTCAACGAGAAAAGATTTAAGCTATCACATTACAACGTAATGGTAGCACTTGGGGTGAGTGCGGGAAAAAGCGGTCTCTTATATTTAACGATTGAATCTATAGAGAACCGTTGCCCGCATGTCAAGCGTGAGACCATCAAGAAAACAATGGCTGATCTAGTAAAGTGGGGTTACCTTTACAAATTAGAATCTAAATACATTAAGAATCAGAAGAGTAAATGGTTAACGAACCGTTACATGATGGTGTACACACCAGATCAACCCATCCCAAAGTATGAAGAGCTACAAAAAGAAGTGATGAATGTCAACAGGGTAGACGACACCATCAAGGAAGAGATGGCGGTACAAGAGAGTAAGATTCCAGAGCATGAGTGTGTTGCTAGCCTGCGTATATGTTCTGAGGCTGTCAATTTAGGGTCAGGTATCACACCACAATTCACACTGACAGAATACATTCAAGTGATGGGTGATAATAAACTGGACCTAACTAAGGACAGCATTATTGAATTCACACGACAGTTTATAAAACATTACAGACGTAACCCGTCTTTAAAGGAGGTGTTGTATAGTGCTAGAATTGGATAGCTTGATCCGCTTAGAGATTAACAAGACAACCAACGGTAAGAAGATAACCAAGGCTGTTGACATGGTAAACACTGCCCACCAGGAACTACTTAACTACGGTAAGTTTAGGATAATGAGTGCTATACCTTATGAATTGTATGGGAAGGTAAGGAAACAAGAAGCATTGGTACATGATAGTTTTAACAAGGCGTTGAATGCTACCAAGACAGACATCGTAACCGTACAATCGTTCGTTAAATCTTGTATGAGTTTGATTACAGGGTATAAAAAAGTAATACAAACCGCACGAGATAGAGGACTATCCAAGCTAGACATAGATTTCTTTTGCCTGGAGTGTTCAGACGGAAGAGAAATATACGTCACACCCACTGAAGATATGAAAGCTGTGTTGCGTGGTGAACTTAACAGTGATAACTTGTGTATCTATTCCATGGATGAGCTTGCAATACTTTTATCAGACGATAAGATTGCCTATGAATTAAAGACTAAGTTTGATGCAACACTAACGGGGAGCAACAAGAATGATAAAGCAACTACTCACTAAAGATGGGCAGGTTTGTATTTCATTGTTGGATGTTGACATTGATAATCAGGAAGAGCGGGACAAGTTTGCTTATCTTTACATGGGGTTAGAACACAATGTTAAGAAGAAAATTGAGAACGCTTTTTATAAAGCACTACACCAACAGTTGATTGAACGTAAGCAACCGATGGTGATTCACAAGATAGGTGGTATTAATATTATAGAAGTCCATGTCCAAGATATCATAGACAATATAAATATTATCAAGCACATTTTACAATCAGAAAAAGGAGGGTCAATTGAGACTTAAGACGGAAGAGAAGGGTAGCTACTACTCTACATACAAGAAGCAACTGAACATAGCAGTGTCAGAAGAATTGTATGAGAACTTTAAAACCAAGTGTTCTAGTTATGGGTTCGGTATGACTGCTGTATTGACAGACTACATGCTGAATTTTATTGATAAACCAGACGGGATACCGTCACAACTACAGGAAAAGGGGTGGAAAGATGGCAGTAAATAATGAAGAAGTAATGGGTGATGTAATAGAAATACCTTCAGAGTTCTTGGTACTGAAAGATAAGTACATACTAGAGCTGAATGAATCATTGATTAGTTACGGGGTGCTGCGTAAGCATGGTAGCAGTGACTTCATTAATGATTTAGATAAACATATCAAGGACATAGCACACGCTAAATCCTGGGTAGCAGAAATCAATGACCAGATAGAAACTATTAAACAACAACAACCTAAGGGGAAAACTGATGACAGTTAATATGATGGATGAGTTTGGATTTGGAGGTGGTGGTGATTCAGAAATGATGACAGGTACCTACCCCACTATACTAAAATTTAATGCTAAGGAAAAACCAGGGACATTCTCAACGTACGATAAGGATGAAGAGGGTATGGGTGTATGGACTCCCGTTGAGTTTCCTAAGAAGATAGTGATGGATATGAATAACTTCAAGAAGGGTTACTTTGCATTCAGTGAAGACAACAAACCTGTTCGAGTGTTTGTTAGATGGGATGAGGCTATGCCGGCACAACCTGCTGGTTTAAAGCCTGCGTTTGAAGTTAACATGTTCAGTTCTAAGCTAGACTTTGTAGTCTTTGGTAGCACTAGTATCTGTTGTATAAGATCGATGCAAAAACTATTATCAGACTGGCAGTCTTCAAGACCTGAAGATGAAACTAAAGTACCGGTATGTACCATGAGAGTAGAGACTATATCAACTAAGCATGGTGTTGTTTATACCCCATACTTTGACATAGAGAAATACGTTGACAGACCTATCCAACTAATGGGTGAGCCACATCAACATCCAGCTGATTCACCTAAGTCAGCAGCTGTAAAACCTGCACCAAAAGTAGAAGAGAAACCTCCCTACCCACCAATGCCGGTAGAGAAACCTAGTAAGAAGAAGGGTCCTAAGCGTGATGAATTTAACGATGACTTCCCACCAGAAATGGGTGGTTCACCTGAGGTAGATGATAATGAGTTCTAACTTAAGCACCATGATACTAGGAATGGCGACTAAAGTTTGGGGAGAACCTACTTATGTAGGTAGTGATGGCATCTATAGATTCAAAAAATCTAAAGGTATTGCAGTCAATGTACAAGATGCTACGTGGTTTGACTTTACTGAAAACAAAGGAGGAGGTGTTCTTGATTTAGTGGACACCCACTTCTCTGATCAGAAGAGAACGGAAGTGTTTAAACAATTTGGTGGGTCGGATTTTCTGACCGGGTTGATGGCGGGCATTCACCTACACGTAGACATATAGTAGGAGAGTGGGACTACCATGATGCAGCAGGTCAGGTAGTCTACACCAAATTAAAGTACGGACCAGACAAGAGTTTTGCATGGAAGACACCACATGGATTTGGGTTGAACGGTGCTGATAAAGTACCTTACAATCTGCCTGAATTATTGTTGGCTAACAATAGATGGGTATTCTTGTGCGAAGGAGAAAAGGATTGCTCAACGCTTGCTAAGGCGGGGTTCTGTGCTACCACATTTGGTGGTAGTTCAGATCTTCCTAAGGATTCACTTGCATACTTCAAAGATAAGAAAGTATTTATCCTTGGAGACTTTGATAAGCCTGGTGAAAAGCATGTCATTGAAGCCTACAATGCCTTATCATCTATTGCTTCAGAGGTACGTCATACCTGGTTGAAAGAACCATCGCAAGATAAAAAGGTTAATGATGTTACTGACTGGTTTAGTAATGGTGGTACCGTAGAGAAATTACAGGCACAGGTGAGAGATGCTAAAGGTTATCAAGAGTTACCTAAGAATCCAACCAATAAGATATATACTTACGATGACATCCTTCAGATGCCACCGCCTAAGTGGTTGGTATACGATTACTTACTTGAGAACTCAACCGCTATGCTTATCGGTCCATCTGGTAGTTATAAATCTTTTGTTGCCCTCGATCTTGCACTAAGCATTGCATCAGGAAAAGATTTTCACGACAACATCGTGCAAAAGTCAGACGTTTTGTATCTGGCTGGTGAAGGTGGAGGTGGATACAGACAGCGTATAGCTGCATGGAAAGAGAAGCATAAGGCAGACATCAATAACTTTTATTTATTACCTACTGCATTGGACTTAATGAACGATGAGATTGTTGATAATTTATTAGAAGATATTGTTATCTTTAAGTTAGACTTAGCCTTGTTTGTAGTCGACACACTTGCACGTTGTAATTCTGGGGAAGAGAATTCAGCAAGTGATATGTCTAAGTTTATCAATAACTTAGATAGGATACGTGAGACAACAGGTTGTACTATTATGTTTGTACATCATACCGGTAAGAACGCTAGCCTCGGAGCAAGGGGTTCGTCTGCTATATATGCAGCAGTAGATACCAGTATAGAAGTAGCTAAACAAGAGAATGTCATGACGATTACGTGTGATAAACAGAAGGATAGTCAACCCTTTGAGCAGCGTCAGTTCCTAATGGAAGAAGTAACTTCTATGGAAGGAACCTCGTTGGTTGCTGTGTTGGATAGTAACCCTGTTAAGAACTTACTAGACAGTGAAGTGTTAACCAAGCTACAAGAACTACTGGCTAGTGAAGGACAAGTACGTAAGCACCACGACATACCTGAGAATCAGATGGTAGTTAATCGTTCACGTTTACGTGAAGAGTGTCTGGATTTATTTGAAGGTATTAGTAATACAAAATCAAAAGCATTTGGGCGTGTCATGGAAAAACTTATTGCCACGAATCAAGTGTTATACACAGGGTCTGCTAGAAGTAGCCAATGGTTATGGCTAAAAGACTTGAATAAAGAAGAAGGAAATCAATTTTAATAAGGAGAGGTTATGAAACCATTTGGAAAGTTAAGCCCGAACGATAAGTTATCAGCAAGTTTATTACCCATGCTGTATGACAGACCACACAAAGTACTAGAAATATTACGTAACGCAATCAACGGTACCACACCTGCGGAAACCATAGACGTTAAGATACAAGAGCGTATGGATATGGGTAATTTTTTAGAAGAAAATATTATGAGACTTATAGAGAATCGCTTGGGTATTGATCTTAAATATCCTATTGATGAGGTGATGTCTATAGAAATAGGGATGAACGGGGATAGAAAACCTTTAGATATTTATGCATCACTGGATGGTATGTTCTATGCTAACAAACCTAAGTTAGTAGTCCCGGAAGAAAGAAGAATTTATACAGAAGGAGATGAGCAGATAACGTTACTAGGTCCAGTACCTATTGAAGTAAAGAACATGCAACACAAACCTTATGACAACATTGAATGTATGACTAAAGATTATGGGCGTGGATACTTACAACTCCAGGTTCAGATGATGGTAGCTGATGCAAACTTTGGTATCATTGGTTGCTTGTTTAACGGTAATGATTTACGTGTCTTTGTGGTTAAAGCAGATGAAGAAATCAGAGATACTATTATTAATAAAGCTTTAACTTTATATCAACACATTGAAGATGGGACGGACTATGACCCGCATGATATAGAAACTATGGCAGGTAAGTACAAAGAAATAAAAAAGCCTAGTGTTGAGTTAGAACTTGGTGTTTTAAGTTCAGCTAAACAATACGAAGAATGTATTGTTACTCGTAAAGAAATAGATGCAAGGATGGAGAGACTTCAAATGGAAATGATTGAGGCTTTAGGTGATGCTGAAGAAGGAACCATTAATTACGATGGTGGTTTAACTAAGTTCACTCGACCTTTTAGAAACTATAAGGCGCAACCTGCTAAGTATGTAGAGGCTAAGGAAGGTAGACGAATGAGATCAAAGTCTGTAACCATCAAGCATCTGTTGGACGGTTGGAGTTAATAAAATACTCTGCATCAATGACGACTAAGGGCTTCTTGTTATTCTTTTTCATGATAACAATAGGCTCGTAGTTACCGCAGTTAGCCTTAGCTTGTTCGTAGGCTTCCCACACGTTGAGCTTCTCTACATTCTTACACTCAATAGAGTATGGAAACTTAACCCTTGCAGCCCTTGCCATGGTAACATCTTCTCCACCAGCACCCATTGAGGTAGACTTAATATCCTCCGGGTGTATGTCTAATATCTCTATGAGTTTATTTCTAGCCCACTGTTGTAGTATTCTACCTTTTTGTTTAGCTGATTGGGGTCTCATAAATAATATTTTCCTGTTTGGTTATTAGCTTAGACAATTCTTTGTCACTTTTATTATAGACTACAGCATCAACAATCATTTCTTTAATAAGGTTCTTGGTATTCTTAAAGTATTCATTGTTAGGTTGTCGATACTTACGATACAACGAATGTAATATATTCTCACTAAAGGATGGAGTCTCTAAACGTAACCCAATAAATCTAACACCCTCACTTGAAACAGTTAAGGCAGCGATCCTAGTCATCCAGTCTGTACTTCTACCTATCTTAATTAACTTGTCACTATTCTCTAAAAAATAAACATAGCTTGGGTGCCTGGTTATTTCAAAGACTTCATCGTAAGATTTATCTTCATTGATAACTAGTTCCTTTATAGCTAATGCTTTTTCTCTTGCTTGCTTAACAGACATCGCAGGAAATTTACCAAAAACTTTTGACTTATGCACACCATCTTTGTAATAATCGTATGTCCATGAGTGAGTGCCTTTTTTACTGAAGCAACACAGCAGTATATTTACTTTAGTATCTCTAATGTATACAGATTTTTTACCAAATGTAATTGGGTGCCAATTTTCTAAAAAATTATGGGTGATATCAACGACAAGCTTACTGTATCCAGAACTAACCATTTTACTTTTATCCCCTTGTGTTACCTATACCTTATACTAAAGAGTTTAATAATGAGCTAATTAGACCCTATGTTTTTTTGTTATTCCTAGCAAAACTACTAGCTGATGCAACTGAACCAAACCCCCAGGCTTTTAATGCTAATGCCTTACGAGTTGGTCTACCTTTCTCATCTTTCATAGGACCTTTCATTCCAGCAAACCTTGCAGCAAATGAAATCCGTCTTGGATTGGTTCCACTTTTTACTGGTGCTTTAAGATTACTACCTTCAGTACGTTTAAAGAATGCACGACCCGCTGCATTCAAACCACCCTTAGGATTTTTATGTATCTTCTTCATCTACTATTCATATTAACTAAAATTTCTTTTAGCATATCACTGTTATCTTTTGTTTGTGCTTTAATATAATTAATCTCAACCTTGATAACTTCCAGTTGATTAAGTGTTACTAATTTAGTTTGTCTTTGCTCTAGTATATCTAACCGGGATATACTTTCTCCCCATGCTACAGCTATACCTAATAAAGGAATACAAAATATAAGAGCTGTCTTGTTATCTATACTCATCGTCTAACTAAACTCCCACCAAAATACAAACCAATAATACTAGACACTACATGAGTATCTAATGGTGTAATGACTAAGCCATCCAACGGTTTCCATAATGTCATGTCGGCACTACTACTAAATATCCAGAACCCAGATGACACTACCTCAGTGTAACCAACATAAATGTTTAATGAGGGATCAATGAACGGTGCTAACTTAGGCAGTACAATGATAGCCATCACACACATCAATGCTATCCAACGCCTGGTGTTCTTAGTGAATGGGTCTTGTACATTACGTGCCTTATCAAACTGTTTAGATTGAAAATCTGCTCTTGCCATTAACATGTTTTGTTGATCAGCTTTGTCTTTACTGTTCTGTGCCATGATACCCAACACACCACCCAATACAGTTGATGCACCCATTGACAGTAGTTCCATTGGTATTCCCATGTTACCTTCCTAACGGATTGTCGTTTAAAATTCTGTATACTTTAGCAAATTCTTTTTCAGCAAATTCACTTAAGTTAGTTTCAACTGCGGATATACTTTTATCTATTTGATCTATGAGGTGAGCCTGGTTTTTCATATCAGCTTCAAGCACAGCTATCCTTTCTGTCAACAATGACACATCAGTTGCCTTGAATTTTTTTACTTTTTCTTGAATAGCTAGGAGCTTTGAATCGTTTGCGGACATCTTGTAAATTACTCCACCTGCTGCTGGAATTATTGTCAAGATTAGCGACAGTAATACTGCCGGTGTTAAGGTTATACTCTTGCTGCCCTCCATATATCTGCTCCTGTCTCATGTCAATCGTTTCATACATTATAATTGTATCTTGAAGGACTTGCAAATACTCTAAAGGTAGTGTTAGCGTAGGCGTTGTAGGAGTTTTAACAACCTGGCTTGGTACTTCCTTACTGTTACTTTTAGATTTAATATTTTTACTGCCATCTTCATCCTTAACATTTGTAGTTTGCTTAGGTTTTTCTGACTTTTCTTTTGATTTGGAAATCTTTTTCTCACTGGTTTTTTCTTCATTGCTTATCTCCTTTTCTTTTACTGTGTTGTTTGATACGTTGCTTCTCTCATTTTTTTCTGAAGAAATTTCTGCCTTTCTTTCTGGCGCTTCTTGCTTACTAACTTCAGGTTCTGCTTCAACAACTTGAGGCTCTGGTTCTGATGGTCCTTCAACTTTAATCTCCTTGATCTCTTCGATAGGTTTCACCTCTGCTATTTCTGG
>TARA_R110002167_G_scaffold364086_1_pt1 | contig 28725 bp, 22 predicted proteins | sample TARA_R110002167 | Tara Oceans TARA_R110002167 (sample SAMEA4398238) | marine metagenome | biome: Polar Biome; feature: [MES] marine water layer (ENVO:01000295) within the mesopelagic zone...; material: water (ENVO:00002006), including particulate matter (ENVO:01000060) such...
AGTGACTTACCGTAGCCATAACCATATTTACCACCATAACCCAAATTGCTATCCTTCACATCATTAACCACAAAGGATAGCCCCTTCAATTTGCCTTCTTCCTTTAATTTTAATGGATATTCAAGGACTGCCTTTTCCGTTGCCCCTGCCCTTGTAACATATATAATATGATCTGCATAGTGGCTAATGAGAAGCGTATCGGTAACAACAAATAATGGAGCGGTATCAACAATAACATAATCATAAGTCTCTGAAAACTCATCAAATAAGCCCTTTATGCGTTCACTCATTAACAATTCAGCTGGATTAGGAGGTATTTTACCGGAATAAACTACATCAATCGTATTTTTATGCACCAACATGGAATGAATCAAATCTTTGGGGGATAGACTATCATCATAAAGAAATTCCGTCAAACCCAAATCTTTCTTCGCCTTTGGCTTACCAAGTTCATCAACATCCTTATTATTGAAAAAACTATATAATTTTGGATTTCGAATATCCGCCCCTACTAGGAGAACTTTTTTATTGGTGTTGGCCAAAATCATAGCTAAATTGGAGGACAAGAAGGTCTTTCCCTCCCCAGATACACTAGAGGTCACAAAAATTACGTTTCCTTTACGCTGTCCGCCTTTTGCTTTTATCAAATAATCTAAATTGGTACGTAAAATCCGGAGCGATTCGGCCATTACGGACCGGTCATCATTTAAGATCAGCTTATTATCCTTTTTGGAAAGTTTGGGCAATTCCGCCAAAACCGGCACATCATTAACCAATTTTTCCAAACCAATTTTATTGTGTATCTTATTATCCAAGAGGTCTTTACCATAAATTATTGAGAATGGCACTAATAACCCTAAAATTAAATGTGCCAACAACAAAATACTTTTCTTGGGGGAAACAGGAATATCACTAACCAAGAAAGCCCTATCTATCACCTTGGATTTTGGGGTGGCTGACGCAAAGGTGATTTGTGATTCCTCGCGCTTTTGTAATAGATATAAGTACAATTGTTCCGTAGTCTGTTGCTGTCTGGTAATATCCCGCAATGCCCTCTCATTTTTTGGTGCGGAATAAATCCTAGAGTTTATCTTGGATAACTGACCGCTCAAACTGTTTACCTGCAATGCCAAATTGTTGGTTACACTATTTAAGCTAGATTGCATACTGCGTTTAAGACTGGCTAGTTGCTGATCCAAATTAACAATAATAGGGTTTTTATCGTTAGAACTTTCCAGTAAACGTTTACGTTCCAAGGCCAATTCGTTATACCTAGCGGTGGTGGCAGCAATAGAAGCATCAGCAAGTCCAACGTTAGAAGGCAATAAATCATATCCCTCTTGATTTTCCACGATATCTTTCATGGAAGAGGCTATATCCAATTGAACTGAGGCATTTTGCAACTCCTGCTGGTTGGCGGCACCAATATTCAAATTTAGACTGGTCTGCGCACCTATATCGGTTAGGCCTCGGTTAGATTTAAAATCCTCGGCACTTTCATCTACTGTAGATAAGTCCCCATAGATACTGGATATTCTATCATTTATAAAGCTTGAAGTCCTATCTGCAATAGCTTTTTTGTCATCAATAGCATTCTGATTATAATTATTGATAAGGGCATCCAAAAAATCCTTGCCCCGCTCAATCACCGGGTCATTTATGGATAACGCTATAATATTCGACAATTCATTGGTTATGGTAACTTGAAGTTTTTTCTCATAGACATCGGCCACGGCAGACAAAGGATTCACAGCTACCTTATACTTTTTCCCATCAAAAGATTGCATACTTACCACATTGGGCGTAATAACCACCTCTCCTACTGAAGTTACTATATTTTTACCGAAAAGCTGAACCTTAGCAGGTTCGTCTTCCTCCTCGGCCAATTCGAAGGAAGTATTGGATTTTAAAGTAATAAAAAATTCTTCTTTGGATTTATAAATAATAGAATCCGGAGCTATAAAACTAACATTAAATGGGGCGTTCTTATATAAATCTGAATGTTGGATATTGCCTAAAGCTATGATCTTCTTATTCAAACCCAATTTTTTAATAACCTCTATTAAGTTAGATCTGGAGTTTAACACCTCTATCTCATCTTGTACGCTATTTCGCCCACCACCTAAAACGTTCAAATCCCTAAAAATGTCCAATTCAGAGGTAGAATTTTGATCATCCAACACTTGTATTTTTGCCTGGATAGCATATTCTGGAGTAGAGTATCTTATTTTGAAGATTGCAAGCAAAATACCTACGATGGCAGCGAGCACAAACCACTGCCAATTTTTTAAATAGGGTTTAAGTATCTCTTTATAATTATTTTTCTTGGGGGAAAGCTGGGTTGATCCGGAACTCATTCTTTATGTAAAATTGAATATTATTGTCGGGTTATTAATATGACGGTTGAGGTAATCAATACCGAAGCAATTGATATGGCAATACTCGCTCTCTGATCCAAACTAGAGGCAGTTATTCCGGATTTATTGGGCTCCACATACACCACATCGTTTTGAGTAAGATAGTACACCGGAGACTCCACCAAATTCTTGGAAGTAAGATCTATTCTGGTATATACTTTGGTACCGTTAAAATCTCTGATTACCAGTACATTATTACGAACACCACGAATAGTTAAATCTCCAGCAAAACCAAGAGCTTCCAAAATACTAATCTGCTCTCCGTTAACCGGATAGGTACCAGGCCTATTAACTTCTCCCAAAACCGTTATAGTAAAATTTTGCAATCGAATGTTTATGATGGGATCTTTTAAATATTCTGAAAGACGATTTCTAAGCATAAGTCTTAATTCTTCGGGAGAAAGACCTTCAATTTTCAGTTTGCCAATGACCGGGAAATCAATTTCACCGGCCTCATCCACCAAATAATCTACCGGTTCAGGTCTGAAACCCACTGATTGCCCCCCTCCTCTATAAAGGTTAAAAGGAACACTGGCTTCAGGGTTTAAAGAAGATACATGGATTGAAACCAGATCGTCAATTTTAAACTTAGACACGGAACGGTTTGTATTTACAATAGTTTCAAAATTACCTGTGTCCTGAAAATACACTACATTCTTTCTGGAAGCACATGAAAATAAAAGAAAAGTTAAAAGGGAAAAAACAAGGATTTTTGGACCCATAGGATTAGAGATTTTAGAACAATGATATGATTTTCTAATACAAGTATACTAAAATAATTAGGATTGCAATATCTTATTGGGCTTCGGAATTGCAGAATCTAGTTCGGAGGCTTTTTTATCAAGTTTGCACAATTCTGAATTGTTGGAAATATATTCCGGAACTATTTCCTTCATTAATCTAATTGTGTTTTCATTAAAAAACATATTGGAAACACACAATTCGTTAATCTTGGATTTGGTTTCTTCATAGAGAAGTTCCCTGGACTTACTGATCATAATTTTTTTATGGTAGGTTGGCATGGTATCTTCCCCATTGGCCAGCAGTTCCTCATATAGTTTTTCCCCGGGCCTAAGACCTGTAATTTTGATATCGATATCTTCCGGATATTTCAACCCGGATAGTTTTATCATATTTTTGGCCAAGTCAAAGATCTTAACGGATTCTCCCATGTCAAAAATAAAGATTTCCCCGCCTTGGCCCATTCCTCCCGCCTCCAAGACCAATTGGGCCGCTTCAGGGATGGTCATAAAATAACGGGTAATTTCCTTATGGGTTACAGTTAACGGCCCGCCCTTTTCAATCTGTTTTTTAAAGAGAGGGATCACAGATCCATTGGAACCCAGTACATTCCCAAATCGGGTAGTAATGAATTTGGTCTTGTTATACTGCTGGGCACAACTAATGTACATTTCAGCAATCCTTTTTGTAGCCCCCATAACATTGGTAGGATTCACGGCCTTATCTGTAGACACAAAAATAAACTTGTCCACACTGTTTGCCAAAGACAGATCTACAATAACTTTGGTTCCTGCCACATTTATCTTTATAGCCTCATAGGAATTATACTCCATGAGCGGCACATGTTTATAGGCGGCGGCATGGAACACCAAATTGGGTTTGTATTCTTGAAAAATAGCCGACATTCTATTTTTATCCCTAATATCCCCTACAATGGGAATAAAATTATGGAACCCGTTCTGCTTTAGCTCTTGCTGCAAATCGTACAGTGCGGATTCCGCCTGATCAATAACAATTAGGGATTTGTATTCGCAATTGGCAATCTGCCGTACCAGTTCACTCCCAATGGAACCTGCACCACCAGTTACAAATATTACCTTATCCCTAAGTTCATTGGCTATTCTATTATTCTTGATGTTGATCGGCACCCTATCCAAAAGATCTTCAATCTGTACCTGTTTGATCTGGGATATTTTAAGTTCTCCATTGATCCAATCCTCAATTGGAGGTACAATTTTAACTTGCACCGGAAAATCTACCAACTCCTCCACCAGCTCCCTTAAACGGTTGTGGTCAATATTTTGAATTGAAAAAATTATTTCGGTAATATTATGGCTTTTAATAAAATAATCGGTCAACACCTCAGGCCCATAAACCCGCACTCCATTAATATTTTTTCCTACTTTTTCATTATCTTTATCTATGTAACCCACTACCTTGGAAGCACCACCTGAATGACTTGCAAGGGCGTTTTGGGTAAGGATACCAGACTCACCAGCTCCATATATGATTACATTCTTCGAAATCTTAAATTGATTTACCAAATTGTAATAGGCCGCTTTAAAGATATATCTGGAAGCACTAAGTGCAATAAAACCCAATAGACTGTGAATTATAATAATGGACAAGGGGACTGTAAAATCTTCCAAAAAATTCATCCCCCTATTCAAAATTACCATAAAGATGGTAATGATACTTGAAAGGCAAATTGCGTTAAAAATATTATATATATCCCTTACCCCAGTATGCCTAATAACGCCCTTGTATGATCCAGTTACCAAAAATGCGAGAAGCCCGATAACCATAATAACCGGTAGTTGTAGAAACAACTTGTCTATATCGAAATTGAGGGTAAGGTTGAACCTTACGAGATAGGACAATACAAAGGTTATGGACACCAACATTAAATCGATTACCAGCACTATCCATTTGGAAGTGTATTTTTGCGCCCTATTGGTTAAGTAGTGTTGTATCATTTGGTCAATGCTATTTTAATTACTTCAATTACCCGATCCAATTCCCCTATTTGCAGATTGGAACCACTGGGAAGACATAATCCTCTATTAAATAGATCTTCAGAAGTACCATCAATATAATTTTCACAATTTTCGAATATCGGCTGCAGGTGCATTGGTTTCCATAAAGGTCGGGATTCTATATCAACTTTCTGCAGCGCCAAGCGTATATTTTCACGAATTTGTATAGATGGTGTCAAAATACAACTGAGCCACCTGTTAGAGTACATTTTCGGCATTTCTTCCAAAAATTCAACCCCGGAAATAGACCCCAATTTTTGCCTATAATATTCAAAATTGGATCTTCTGGCCGCCACTCTCTCGTCCAACACTTCCATCTGCCCCCTTCCTATACCTGCCAAGACATTGCTCATTCTATAATTATAACCCACTTCGGAATGTTGGTAATGGGGGGCATTGTCCCTAGCTTGGGTTGCCAAAAAGACGGCTTTATCTTTAAATTCCTTATTCTTTGTAACCAAGGCACCACCTCCGGAGGTGGTGATTATTTTATTGCCATTAAAAGACAATACTCCAACATCCCCAAAGCTGCCACATTTTATACCTCCATAGGTACTCCCTAGGGCTTCGGCACTATCTTCCAACACAGGGATACCATATTGTTCGCCAATAGCCTTCACCTCGTTAACCTTATAGGGCATTCCATAAAGATGTACCGCTATTATAGCTTTTGGTTTTTTGCCAATTGCAATCCTATCTTCTATAGCCCTTTTCAATAAAACAGGAGAAATATTCCAAGTATCCTTCTCACTATCTACAAAAACCGGTTTGGCTCCTAAATAACAAATTGGATTGGCCGATGCGGAAAAAGTAAAACTTTGACAAAGCACCTCATCCCCATGGGAGACCCCTAGCAATAGCAAACCCAGATGAATTGCCGCTGTACCGGAACTAAGGGCAGCAACTTGGACATCATTATCCAGATAGTTTTCAATACTTGCTTCAAAAGCATCAACATTGGGCCCCAAGGGTGCTACCCAATTGGTATCAAACGCCTGGTTCACATAATGCTGTTCCGTTTGCCCCATATGCGGAGAAGATAGCCAAATTTTAGAAGTAGTAATATTCATCGAAATTTAGGGTTTGTTTGATTCTATACCACAAAAATATACATACTTTCCGTTAATAATTCATTATGGCTTTTAATTTCGTTTAAGAAAAGAAAATATCGTTTAACTACGTTTATTGCTAATGGAACAATTACAATACCCATTATTATTACGTAAGTATTTTTACCCAAATCAATTAAAACATACCGTTAGTAACATTTGGCAAAACACTTAAAGTTTTGAATCATTATTGCTGAATTTCAACAAAAAGAAGCAATATTATTTTAAAACGTCTTCTACAAAAACACGTATTTAACTGTTATTGTTTTACATTGAGCCCAGATGTATGGAGACAAATTTTTAAGTCTTTTAGCAAACAATTGTCATTCATAATTCCAATATGTTTTTTTGGCTTATTATTTATACTTTAGCCAATTCAAAAATACGTGGAGAATGAAAATTTTAGTTACCGGCGCTGCCGGATTCATCGGCTTTTCTGTAGCTCGATTACTCGTTAGCAGAGGGCACAATGTCATAGGACTAGACAACATCAACGATTATTACGATGTTGATCTTAAATATGCCCGTTTAAAGGAATTAGGCATTTCTAGGGAAAAATCCAAAAAATTTGGCCAAATGCATAGTATCAAATTACATCCCGGTAAGTTTTCTTTTATTCGTCTTAATCTTGAAGACCGCGTAGCTCTTCCCCAACTATTCCGGGAGCAAAAGTTTGAAGCAGTTTGTAATTTGGCGGCTCAGGCAGGCGTGAGATATAGTTTGGAAAATCCAGAATCTTATATAGACAGTAATATTGTGGGCTTTTTAAACGTTTTGGAGTGTTGTAGACACCATAACATAAAACATTTGGTATACGCCAGTAGCTCCAGCGTCTATGGTCTAAACAAAAAAATACCCTTCGAAACCACAGACAGTGTAGACCACCCTATTAGCCTTTATGCTGCAACAAAAAAAAGCAACGAACTAATGGCGTATACATATAGTCATTTATATAAGTTTCCTACAACAGGCTTGCGTTTTTTTACGGTTTATGGCCCTTGGGGAAGACCAGATATGGCGATGTTCCTTTTTACGGATGCCATGATTAAGGGAGAACCTATCAACGTTTTTAACAATGGAGATATGAAAAGGGATTTTACCTACATAGATGACATTGCAGAAGGTGTTGTGCGTATATTGGAACAAGATGTTCAGATTAGATCTAAAGCACCGGACAAATATAAAATATACAATATTGGAAACAATAAATCTGTGAAATTACTAGACTTTATTCAGGAGATAGAAAAAAACCTAAATATGAAGGCCAAGAAAAATTTGTTACCTATGCAACCAGGGGATGTTTCCTCAACTTGGGCCAATGTAGATGATCTAATTAAAGATTTCAATTACCATCCAAAAACTTCAATAAACGAGGGTGTTACCAAATTTATAAAGTGGTATCGTTGGTACTACAAGATTTAAATCCATTTTTTCCTTTAATATGGGATATTAAAAATTTAAAAATTGACAATTATCGAATTACTACTGTGTTGCATCTAAATTAATGTTAATTAAAGTTTAAAAATTCATGACATCTTAAAATACATAAGCCCATAAACTTGGTTTAATAAATTCAAAGTGGATCTACCTGACTGCAACCAATGGTATTGGCCGCTTTTGCTTACCTTTAATACTTTGCACATCGTCTCAACAGGAAATTTCATTAGGTGCTGCTTTTTAAACCTGTATTTTTCTTGTCGCACGCGGAGAAGATGCCTATCGCCTTTTTTAAGGTGTCACGCTCGAGCTCAGCCTCTTTTAGGGATTTCATTAATCGAGCTATGTCCTTTTGCTCATCGGTCATTTTGGGTTTGCCACGACCGGGAAAGCTGGTCTTGCCGTAGTCTTTAAGTTCTTTGCGCCAGCGGTACAGCACAGCTGGTAAAATATCTACATCCAAGTACACTTGCTTTACACTGCCTATGGCATAACTCAATTCTACGGTTTTTTCATTAAACTCTTAGGTGTAATATTTAGGTTTACTTCTCATAAATGCCAAGTTAATAACTAGCAAACATATTCTCTCAACTTTGTGTCCGGACTAATGCAGTAATTCCAAGAGAATCCACACAAACAACATCGTACCATTAAATGCATAAAACCGTAATGCAAAATAAGGAACCCACATACCCTGTAAAAGTGTTAAGGTTTTAAAAAAACTACCCCTAAATATGACCTAATTCTTAAAAAAAAGTGTATTTCATCGAAAAAGAGATTAGTAAACATCTAAAACATAAAGTATCAACGTAAAAACACCATTGCATCTAAATTATGCATTTCATCGAAAATAGTGCAACTTTTGCCGATGATGTTATTAAAATAAATAATATTGTATAACCCAAATGATTATCATTTTAAATTAATGTCTTAATCTTATGAAAACTCACCCCTCGAATCTCTTACAAGTGACCCTAGTATGTTTTGTCCTATTTTTAAGTTTTTCCTGCAATAAGGATTCTGATCTCTTGGCCGAATATGTAGTAGAAAATCCACAATCTTTTTTAGTTAATGATGTGGTTGTTACCTTAGCGAACAATCCCATTGTTATTGATCCTTTAAGCAATGATTCCTTTACTGAACCCGAAAAAGTAGCTATAACGGAAGTAACACCTCCTAAAATGGGTACCGCCGTTGTCAATGATGACAACACCATAACTTATACGCCAGATACGGACCAAACTGGAACCGACGAGTTCGACTATTCAACTTCAGTTACCAATCCAGATAATACAGTTTCTAAAGAGACTGGATCGGTTACCGTGACCGTGACGGACAAGACCCCAACTACAGAAGAACCCGTGGAAATGGGAGAACTTAAAGCGTTCCCGGGTGCCGAAGGGTTTGGACAAAATACAACAGGGGGTCGTGGCGGATCCGTGATTTATGTGACTAATCTAAATAACAGTGGGGAAGGTAGCTTACGAGCTGCTCTTAACCAAACAGGAACACGAACAATAATTTTCAGAACTGGGGGCACTATCAAACTATTGTCACCATTAAGTATAGCTCCAACTCAAGGTAATGTGACCATAGCGGGTGAAACCGCATCAGGAGATGGCATAACTTTAATTGGGGCCGGTTTAGAAATCAACACGTCCAATGTCATTGTCAGACATTTAAGAATTCGCGTTGGAAAAAATGGAGATCCAGGGGATGCTTTGAGGATTGTTACATGGAACCAACCAATTGAAAACGTAATAGTAGACCATTGCTCTTTGTCATGGGCAAACGATGAGAATTTAAGTATAGTTGGAACAAAAAACGGTGAAGGAACCATAAGAAATGTTACTATCCAAAATAGTATTATTTCGGAATCCTTCAATTACGCAGTATTAGTAATGTATAATGTAACAAATGTGAGTTTTTATAAGAATTTGTTGGCAAATAATAACGATAGGCAATTCCATTCTTCAGTTTGTGGAAGTGAGTTTGAAATTGTAAATAACTTAATTTATAATTACAAAAGAGGCACTGAGCTTACTTATGAAGGAAAATATGATCTTATAGGCAACACATATAAATCATCCACCAACATTTCTCCCGATACATATTCGATGCGCTATCAGATTAACCGAACAAATTGTCCCAATGGAGACCCGAATAATGGTTCAATTCATCAATCTGACAATATATCCATTGGAAATAGCTACCCATTGACGCACCCAGATTGGGGTAATTATAACTCTTCTAATCGAGTTATCACTAATTCATTAATAAAACCAATGCCCCAAAATCTGGTAGAAGATAATTTACTCCCCACAGTTGGAGCAAGTTTAAAAAGAGATATGATCGATTCTAGAATAATTTCGGAATATAGAAATTTAACCGGAAGTCTTATTTCTGTTGAGAGCACAGTAGGAGGTTTTCTGACCAATCTTAGTGCTGGCAATCCATATACGGATGAAGATATGGACGGAATGGACGACAACTGGGAAAATGCAAATAATTTGGACCCTAGTAATCCAAATGACGGAAAAGAAGTCGCCAATGGCGATGGTTATACGAATCTAGAAAAATTTCTGCAATACCTAAACCAATAATAAAAATTCGCTTAGAATTTAAACTTTAGTTTAATTTAAAACTTGGTCGTAAGAGATAATCTTCCGACCTTTTTTATTTTTAGATTAAAATATTTGGATTGATTATCCAAATATCTGCTAGTATTTCCACAGATTATTTAAAAGTATGTAAAAAAACTTTTTTACGTTCACATCTAAACTAATTTGTGGAATAATAGCTTTGTCAAATTATAATATTTTTTCAATTAACTTATAAAATACCTACCACAATAGACTTGAAAGATAATTTGATTAAAAGCTGTAAAAATGAATGGAATAAGCCATATGACATTTTCAACCGATATGATAAGGCAATGCAAAAATATAGTTAAAGTAGTAATTAAGATTAACATGATTTCGGAGGCACATGTAATGAATAATACATTTCATCGAGTTTATTTTGACTTAAAATAATAATAATATCGAATTAAATTTCTTTTACCATCTTTGCCCTCAAATTAACAAGTACCATGAACAACACATTACCAGATCTAAATGCCAAGTACCATATATTGGTCACCGGGGGAGCCGGTTTTATTGGCTCCAATCTCTGCGAAACTTTATTGAACAATGGAAACAGGGTAACTTGTTTGGATAATTTTGCTACCGGAAAACGCGAAAACATAGAACACTTGCACACTAACACCAAGTTTACATTGATAGAAGGGGATATCCGAAATTTGGCCGATTGCCAAAAAGCCTGCAAAGGGGTGGACTATATCCTTCACCAGGCCGCTCTGGGTTCGGTGCCCCGATCTATAAACGATCCTATTACCAGTAATGAGGTAAACGTATCCGGATTTCTAAATATGTTGGTGGCTGCCAGGGGTGCCAAGGTAAAGCGCTTTATCTATGCGGCAAGTTCCTCTACCTACGGAGATTCCAAAAACATGCCCAAAGTAGAGGAAATCATTGGAAGACCATTGTCTCCCTATGCCATAACCAAATATGTCAACGAATTGTATGCCGATATCTTCAGCAAGACCTATGGCTTGGAAACTATCGGATTACGCTATTTTAACGTTTTCGGCAGAAAACAGGATCCCAATGGCGCCTACGCGGCCGTAATTCCAAAATTCGTCATGCAATTGATGAAGTACGAATCCCCAGTCATCAACGGGGACGGAACCTATTCCAGGGATTTTACCTATATAGACAATGTGATACAAATGAACCTTAGGGCCATTATATCAAACAATAAAGAGGCCCTTGATACCGTTTACAATGTGGCGTATGGGGAAAGGACTGACCTGAACGAATTGGTAGGCCTTTTAAAGGAATACCTAAGTGTATATGATCCAAAAATAACAGAGGTCCCTATTATACACGGACCCAATAGACAAGGCGATGTACCCCATTCCCTGGCTTCTGTGGATAAGGCAAAGAAATTATTGGGCTACGATCCCCGATACGACATAAAATCAGGATTAAAACAGGCCGTACAATGGTATTGGTCCCATTTAAAATAAACTATTTAAAATGAATTTAACAGTAATAGGAACCGGCTATGTTGGCCTGGTTAGCGGTACTTGTTTTGCCGAGATGGGCAATACCGTTACCTGTATCGATGTGGATGCCAATAAAATAGAGAATCTCAAACAAGGCATCATCCCTATATACGAGCCGGGCCTGGAAGCCATGGTAACCAGGAACATTAAAAACAAGAGCTTACATTTTAGTACGGACCTAAGTTCTCACCTGGAAAAATGTGATATCGCATTTATAGCTGTCGGCACCCCCATGGGTGATGATGGTTCGGCCGATTTAAAGTACGTTTTGCAGGTGGCCCGGGAAATTGGTAAACATATGACACATGGCCTGATCGTAGTGGACAAATCTACGGTTCCAGTTGGCACTGCGGACAAAGTTAAAACTACCATTCAGACAGAACTGGACCAACGTGGGGTTTCCATCCCTTTTGATGTAGTCTCCAATCCGGAGTTTTTAAAGGAAGGGGATGCCATCAGCGATTTTATGAAACCGGACAGAGTGGTTATTGGGGCCGATAATGATGAAGCGGCCAAAAAAATGCGGACGCTATATAGCCCCTTTTTTAGAAGTAGCATGGACCGCCTTATTACCATGGATGTACGTTCAGCCGAAATGACCAAGTACGTGGCCAATGCCATGCTGGCCACCAAAATCTCCTTTATGAACGAAATAGCCAATATCTGTGAACTAGTTGGGGCAGACGTAAACAAGGTCCGTATTGGTATAGGTTCGGATAGTAGAATAGGATATAGTTTTATCTACCCAGGAAGTGGTTATGGCGGCTCCTGTTTCCCCAAGGATGTAAAGGCTTTAAAGAAAACCGCAGAAGAACACGGTTATACCGCTCGCCTGATCAGCTCGGTAGAAGAGGTAAACGACAGTCAAAAAATGGTCATCGCCCATAAGGTAGTGAAACGGTTTGGGGAAGATCTAAGCGGAAAGATCTTTGCCGTATGGGGACTTGCCTTTAAGCCGGAAACCGATGATATGCGTGAGGCGCCAGCTATTTATATTATCCAAGAATTAGTAAAACGTGGCGCCAAAATACAGGCCTACGACCCCAAGGCTATGGAAGAGGCACAACATTTTTATTTAAAGGATTTGGAAGAAATAACCTACCATAATTCCAAATACGAGACCCTCCAAAATGCAGACGCCATGATCCTCTTGACCGAATGGAAGGAATTTAGATCTCCTGATTTTGAAGAATTAAAAAAACACTTAAAGCAACCGGTTATTTTTGACGGCCGTAATCAATACAACGACGCCTTAATGAAAGACAGAGGTTTTGAATATTTCCAAATAGGTAAAAAATAAATTTATAAACCAAGATATTACATTCAGATGAACACAACTAAAATAGCGATAATAGGTTTGGGATATGTAGGGCTGCCCTTGGCACGTTTGTTCGCCACCAAATACCCCACCATTGGATTCGACATTAACGAAACCCGGATAAAGGAACTAAGGTCCGGAAAGGACCATACCTTGGAGGTAGAGGACGATATATTACAGGCCGTTTTAAAGGATACGGCAAAGATGGACGGCCCCGGACTGTATTGTTCCAATACTTTGGAAGATATAGCCGATTGCAATTACTATATCGTTACCGTCCCCACTCCGGTGGACAGTACCAACCGCCCTATTCTGACCCCCTTGTACAAGGCCAGTGAAACGGTGGGCAAGGTGCTTAAAAAAGGGGATATCGTGGTCTATGAGTCTACTGTATACCCGGGAGTTACGGAAGACGAATGTATCCCGGTATTGGAACGGGTAAGTGGTCTTAAATTTAATCAGGATTTTTATGCCGGCTATTCCCCCGAAAGGATCAATCCCGGGGACAAGGAACATACTGTGGAAAAGATTCTAAAAGTAACCTCCGGATCCACTCCTGAAATCGGTATACAGGTGAACGACCTGTACGCTTCCGTGATTACGGCAGGTACCCATTTGGCCCCGAGCATTAAGGTAGCGGAGGCAGCCAAGGTGATCGAAAATTCGCAACGGGACATCAATATTGCCTTTGTAAACGAATTGGCCAAGATCTTTAATCTAATGGGCATCGATACCCATGAGGTGTTGGAAGCTGCCGGCACCAAATGGAACTTTTTACCCTTTAAGCCCGGATTGGTGGGCGGCCATTGTATAGGGGTGGACCCCTACTATTTGGCGCAAAAGGCCCAGGAATATGGCTACCATCCTGAAATCATATTGGCAGGAAGGCGTATGAACGATGGTATGGGCAAGTATGTGGCCTCGGAAGTGGTGAAACTCATGGTCCAGAACGATATTAAAGTAAAAGGATCCCATATTTTAAGTTTGGGGATCACCTTTAAGGAAAACTGCCCGGATGTCAGGAATACCAAGGCGGTGGATGTCATCAACAACCTAAAAAGTTATGGTGCCGAAATTACCACCTATGACCCATGGGCATCCCCGGAAGAAGTAGTACATGAATATGGCCTGGTCACCACCAAAATGCTGCCCAGCGAAAAATTTGACGCCATTGTACTAACAGTGGCCCATAAAGAGTTTTTAAGCCTGGATCTAAAAAGTATGTTAAAGCCAGAAGGTGTTCTTTATGATGTAAAAGGAATATTAATGGGACAGGCCCACCGAAGTCTTTAATTATATTGAAAAGGTACAAACACGTATAATTCTATTACCTAATTATATATGTATATTCTTGTAAATGTATTTATATGTAATGGAATTACTCTTTATGCCCCTCCTCATATGAGGGGTCTTAAAATTTTTTGAAACCGTTCTACATACAGGATCATCAATGGTACGGTGGAATTCTAGGGAATCACTTAAGATGTAGTCTTTACCACATTCGACCCAGGCCTGAAGAGAATACCTGAAATTAATTGGATTTAATGAAAAAACATAGAATCGTCTTCCTTATCAACTCGCTTTCATCAGGAGGCGCGGAAAGAGTATTGACCACCTTGGCCAACAACTTTATTAAGACGTATGAAGTTTCCATCATTACTTTTATAAGCACCCCTCCTTTCTATGATATAGACAAAAGAATAAATGTAATCCCCTGTTTTGATGAAATAAAACATAGTTCCAATCCCCTTCAGGCCATAAGAGGAAATTATAGGCTTTTTAAAAAGATCGATAATATCGTAAAAAACAACGAATTCGATCTCTTGATCAGTTTTATGACCACCGCCAATGTCTTGGGTACAGGAATCGGAAAATTAAATAGGATTCCCGTTATTATAAGTGAACGCACCAATCCTTACCATCAGAAACTTTCGCCATTTTGGCAATTGCTCAGGAAAATATCCTATCGGTATTCGGATATATTGGTTGTACAGACGGAAACCATCCGTAAATTTTTTGATGGAAAAATAGATGGAAAAAAATTAATGATCTTGCCCAATCCCATTTCCAATGAATCGACCCAGAAAAGAATTTTAAACAATTGGTTCGAAAAGAAAAATATCATCCTGAGTGTGGGACGATTGATCCCATCCAAGGCCCATGATATGTTGATCAGGGCTTTTGCCCAAACAAATCATAAGGGATGGGAACTATGGATTGCCGGAAATGGTCCGGAGTATGACAAGCTAAAGAAATTGATCAATGAATTAAAGGTGGCTGATCAAGTTAAATTATTGGGCCTGGTAAAGGATACCCCTACCCTTTACAATACGTCAAAGATATTCGCCTTTAGCTCTACCTATGAAGGCTTTCCAAATGCCCTGATCGAGGCCATGCATTTTGGCCTGGCCTGTGTTTCCACAGATTGCCCCACCGGTCCGGCCGAACTGATAAAGGATGGGGAGAACGGCTTTTTGGTTCCAATAAACGACATTAACGCCATGGGCGAAAAATTAACTGATTTAATGGAAAGTCCATCCAAAATAGAAGAATTTGGTAAAAAAAATGTTCTTACCGTTCAAAAATACGAGGAAGAAAATGTGGCCGAACAATGGAAGGTCATTATTGAAGGCTTATAAAATAATTTTTTAGATTTTAAAACCATAATAAAAAATTGATCAAAAAGGCCATAAATTATTTTAATAAACTCAAAACGAACGATGTCGTTAGAAACATTGTAATCGTTGCAGGGCTATCCCTGTTTATCAAAGTGGTTGCCTTTGGCAAGGAATCCTTGGTGGCTTCTTATTTTGGGCTATCGCTTTTATTGGACACCTATTTTATTGCGATTCTGATTCCTAGCTTTATTCAAAATGTATTTATTGGAGCCCTAAAGAACTTATTTATCCCCAATTATATTACTGAATTAAGGACTACCAAGCAGAAGGGAAGTTTCCAGACCATCATCCTTTTAACTATCACAACTTTAGTGGTAGGTTTGGGAATCTTATGTATTATATTCGTTGAATTCTTTTTGGATGTGGTATTCCCAAACCATGAGATCGAATATTATGATCTAATCCAAAAACAATTTTATTATGTACTGCCATGTTTATTATTTTGGGGATATTCAGGCTTTCTCAGTGGTCTGCTGGAGATAAAGAAAAAGTATTTTATTTCTACGATTTCCGATATTATCCTTCCCATTACCACGATTGCCATCCTCTTACTTTTTAAGGATACTTTTCCAGAAACAGTATTAGCCATAGGCCTCAGTATTGGTAGTTTTTTAGGCTTCGTTTTCCTTCTCTTTGCGGCAATTCAGAACAAGGTCTTGGAGCTGGGTAAGCCCCTTGTAAATAGCAACATACGAATAATGTTCAAGCAATATCTGCCCAAAACTACTTCGGGCCTGCTCACGGGGATTAACCCATTTGTAGATCAGTTCTTTGCCGCCCAATTGATAATCGGGTCAATAGCAGCTATGAATTATGGGATAAAAATCCCATCGTTCTTTTTAGGAATATTAATCCTAGCCATTGGCAACGTATTGCTACCCCATTTTTCGGAACTGATAACTGAAAATTTAAAAAAGGCATTTCTACAACTTTTTAAAACCTTAAAAGTTGTATTGATCGGTAGTAGTGTTATCATTTTAGTTGTTATTATTTTCTCAAATGACATCATAAGGATTTTATTTGAGAGGAATGAGTTTTCCCCAGATGACACCTATGTAGTTTCCAATATTCAAAAACTAGTTTTGATTAGCTTACCTTTTAATTTAGCTACATTGATCTGTGTCAAGTTCTTAACCGCATTCAATAAAAATACGTTTATGGCATGGGTTTCCTTTTTAAATTTATTTTTAAACTTGTCCCTGAATTTTATTTTAGTAAAAACCTTAAAAGTATATGGATTGGTATTAGCTACTACTATTGTATATTTTATCACCTTTTTTATTTATATTACTTATACCTATAGTTTGTACAGAAAAACGACAAACATTGCGTAATCGATATTTTTTGAATAGATTATAAACAATGATAATAAGAATTATAAAATACTTAATACTCTCCTTATTCATATTAAATATACCTTCCGTTCTTATGGTATATCAAGGTCCTGGTATTTCAAGCCTGATAAGTTACCTTTCATATATATTATTGATCGGCTATTATATTTTAAGTAACAAGACCAAACCTAATTTGTGGATGATCGCCATCGGGCTTCTATTTTTTAGTATTTCCAGTTTAAGCGATTCACAATATCTACCAGTAGAAAACAGGGACTTTCTAGTGTACATTTTAAAATACTTTATAACGGTTATCTGTGGCTATGAACTCCTAAAAAATACTTCTTCCCGGGAAATCACCCTCTTTCTATTTATCGGGGCCTTGACCATTATTTTACAAATATTCTTTTTTAATAATCCCTTGCTTGATAATGGGAGGTATAGTGGCTTTTATCTCAACCCAAACACTGGCGGGTTTATTTGTCTAATAGGTTATGGACTTACTTTTGCCGCTGAAAATAAAAAGTTCAGACTAATTTTACAAGTTGTATTCACAATAATGGGATTACTTACTTTTTCTAGGACCTTCATCTTACTCTGGTTATTGACCAATCTTATTGCAGTAAGAATCGACATAAAAAACTTAAGAGTATTTCTATATGGGTTTGGGCTACTCACTGTTCTAGTTGTCTTTAGTGAGTTTCTACCGGTAAAGAATCCACGATTAGAACAGATTAAAGCCTTTATTAAAGGAGATCAGGTACAAACGCAAGTAGTAAGTGAAGATTCCCGAACAGAAACCTGGAGCTTATATTATGATGCCCTCTTTGATCATCCATTCTTGGGAAGTGGTTACAATTCTTTTAGCGGGTATAGCCATATTTCTCCTGTAGGGGCACATAATACCTATTTAAAAATCTGGGGAGAAGCGGGAATTATTGTAATTTCCATATTTCTTGCGATGTATATTATAATGATCAGAGATTCCCTTGAACAATTCAAGATAGCGCCTCACCTGTTTTTAATAACGATTGCTGTTGTGTTATTTTTGTCAACATTTCACAACTATTTTGATAATGGATATATTTTGTTTATTTCCATGTGGATTCAAGCTGAAATTAACAGACTAACTACAAGTTCATATACCCAAAGACTAACATGAAAATCTTAGACTCAATTCTCAGATTCGTTAATAGAAGAAGAATGTCCAATATCGAATATTATAGAACATTAGGAGTTAAAATAGGAGACAATTGCCGAATATTCACAAACAGATTTGGTTCGGAACCGTGGTTGATTTCCATAGGAAATAATGTTACAATCACATCGGGTGTTTCCTTAATTACCCATGATGGATCTACTTGGCTCTGTAGGGATGAGAAGGGCCGTAGATATCTGTTTAAAGAAATCCATATAGGCAATAATGTGTTTATTGGTATTGATTCCATTATTCTACCCGGGGTTCACATAGAAGATGACGTGATTGTTGCTGCTGGGAGCGTCATTGCCAAGTCCGTTCCGAAAGGGTCCATTATAGGTGGAAATCCTGCTAAAATAATTGGTGATTACTACCAATATGAAAAGAAAGTTCTCTCTAAATATATATGTGATGACGATATGGATTTTACGAAAAATTATAAAGAAAGAATTTTACCAATTGTAGATAGGGAACCAAAGCCAAAAATGAAACTCGAAAATTAATTCTTATGTGTGGGATATACGCAACAAATATTAAATATAAAAAAAACGAGGTTGAACATAAATTGGCTTCAATAAATTATAGGGGACCGGACAATACCGGTATTACAACAATTAAAGATGTCATTTTAGGCCACCTAAGACTCTCTATTATCGATTTGGATCAACGCTCCAACCAACCCCTGAAATATGAACACCTTCATATTACTTTCAATGGAGAAATATATAACTTTATAGAAATTAGAAATGAACTCTTATCTGTAGGCTATTCTTTTCAAACAGAAAGTGACACTGAGGTATTACTAATCGGTTATGTTCATTGGGGAAGGGACTTACTTTCCAAAATCAATGGAATGTTTGCTTTCTGCATATACGATTCTATAAAAAACGAACTCTTTTGTGCTAGAGATCGTTTAGGAGTTAAACCATTTTATTATTATTGGAATGAAGGAAACTTTGAAATATGTAGCCAAATAAGACCTTTAATCAATACACAAAGTACAATTAACAGTGAGGCCATAAATAGCTATTTAGATTGTGGTTACATACCTAGCCCATTATCCATATTAGAAAATGTCAATAAATTACAACCAGGCAAATATCTGGTAATCAACTTAAATCAGAAAACATTAAACCTATTTTGTTATTGGGACCTTAAAAGGAAACCTTTAAAAAAAATATCTTACAAGAAAGCAAAAATAGAAGTTCATGAATTGATTAAAGATGCTGTAAAAATACGTATGCAATCCGATGTTCCATTAGGGTCATTTTTATCCGGTGGTATTGACTCTGCACTAGTTACGTCCATAGCTTCCAATATTTCCAATGAAAAAGTAAATACATTTTCCATAGGGTTTAGCGATCAGAAATTTGACGAGAGTAAAATAGCAGAAAAATATGCTGAAATCTTAAATACAAAACATACCACTATAATTTGTAAACCAGAAGACATTTTAGCCCTAATTAAAAATCATCAATATGTTTACGACGAACCGTTTGCCGATAGTTCTGCCTTACCTTCCATGCTATTAAATAAAGTAACTAAACAATATGTTACAGTAGCATTATCAGGAGATGGAGGGGATGAAAGTTTTATGGGATATAATTACTTTGCGGTTTTAAAAAAATATCGATTCTTGTTTTTGTTGCCAAGAGCTATTAAAAGCTTTTTGTTCAATAAATTTACTCTCCCAATTTTCAATAGAATAAAAAATGTTCCTATAAACCTATTGGATATTTATGGAGTAAATAATTATGTGGTTGAATATTTTACAGGATTCCATAGCCTACAAAAAAATAAAAATAAAAATTGGTATCAGTACTTCAATAATTACCTAAATAAATCCAACAATTATTTACAAAGAGCAGCAGATTTAAACATTAAATTGTGGCTGGAAAATGACAGCAATGTTAAAGTAGATCGAGCCAGTATGGCCTATTCCGTGGAAGTAAGAAGCCCCTTTCTTGATTATCGAATTATTGAAATGGCACGGACTTTGCCAATCAAGTACAGATTTCGTAAAGGAATTAGAAAGAGAATATTAAGAGACATTTTAAAGGAATATATTCCAGAAGATGTTTTTGATCAGCCAAAAAAAGGATTTAGTATTCCTTTAGCTGATTGGATTAGAACAGAACTCAAAGATGAAATCCTAGAAGCACTAGATGATAATTTTTTAAATAGTGTTCCCAATTTGGATATTTCCAAATTTAAAGCTCAATTAAACTCTCACATGAGAATTGAAGGTGATTTTCACACCAACATTTGGAAAATATTTGTTTTAAGAAAATGGTATGATCAATTTGGTTTCTATGTAAAATCTAATACCCATATTCAATAAATTAAATCGTATCAAAGTTACACAAAGAATAAATTAAAGTAAATCACTAATGTCCACTGTAGGGAAGGCTACACACCAATAAAGATTGATGTACGTATTATAATTCCCCCCATTGTTAGGACAATAAATCTTTAAAAATAAGTTTAATTATGGTGTTGAAAGAGGGGGGTCCGGGGGGGGATGAATTTGAGTACGGATCCTTGTTAAGTGAGACAAGGATTTTTGGGTCAAGATGATTCGACCTCCGTCAGCACTTAACCCATATAAACCGACATTGGGCCGATTAATCAAATTGCGTCCTCCCTTTGCAAAATCCATATAATGTTGCACTTAGATTTTTTAAATGATTATTTATCGTAGGCAGAAAGATTTATAGACATGGTAGTTACCTCAACAATAACGAAATTATGACACAATGCCATTTTTAAAAATAAATTAATGAATAAAAAGAGAAAGCTAATTTTTGTTTTACCAACACTTGTTGCAGGTGGTGCAGAGCGTATATTATCATTTTTAGCACAAAATATGAATAAGGATTATTTTGAATCTCAATTATTAGTTATTGGATTAGAATCAGAGGCTGCGTTTAATACAGAAGGTACGGAGACGATATTCTTGAACAAAAAAAGAGTTTTAAATGGTATCCCTTCATTAATTCATTTTTTAAATAGAACTAAACCAGATCTTGTAATCAGCTCCATTGGTCATCTCAATACTGTGTTTGGCTTATTGGCCCCATTTTATCCTAATTGTAAATTTATTATTAGGGAGGCTAGTGTAATAAGTGTAATGGGGAAATTTACAAACTCGCGTAAGTTATATGGATATCTTGCCAAGATAGCCTACAAAAATATTGACGCCGTTGTATGTCAATCCAGGGATATGGCTATCGATTTTAACAACCTCTACAACATTCCATTAAAAAAAATTACAGTAATCAATAATCCTATAACGGAGTTATTTCCATTAAAGAAAAAAAGTATCACGAAGGATATAATTAAATTTATTACGGTTGGGAGATTAAGTAGAGAAAAAGGTCATGATCGTTTATTGAAAATACTGGGGGGATTAAACTATTCATTTCATTACACAATAGTTGGAACCGGTCCTGAAGATCAGCAAATTACTCAAAGAATTGAAGAGTTGGGACTAGTAAAAAGAATTACAAGAATTTCATTTACCCAGGCAATTGGCAAGGTTCTCAGTGAACATGATGTTTTTCTGCAGGGCTCATACGTGGAAGGTTTTCCAAATGCTGTATTGGAAAGTTGTGTTGTTGGCACTCCGGTATTTGCTTTCGATGCCCCTGGTGGTACTAAAGAAATAATAAAACAAGGAATAAACGGTTATATATTTACTGGTTCAGAAGAGTTTCAAAATAAATTATTGATGTTTAATAAAGATAATTGGACCCCACAAATAATAAGAGATTCTGTCATAAATAAATTCAATAGACAATATATTTTAAAACAGTACGAGGATTTGTTTTTAAAATTATAATATAAAATTTAGCTAAACATAATTATGTGTGGAATATACGGAACTACAATAAACTTTAAAAAAGAACAAGTAGTCACTAAATTAGAAAGAATCCATTTTCGTGGTCCGGATTATATGGGTATAGAATCTTATAGTTCAGATAATAGGAAAGTTACCTTTGGACATAATCGATTAGCCATTTTGGATTTAGATGCCAGATCCAATCAACCTTTTAATTATTTTGCTGGCATACACGTTGTATTTAATGGAGAAATCTATAATTATTTAGATATAAAAGAGACTCTTGCTTCCAAAGGTCATGTTTTTAAGACAACTAGTGATACAGAAGTAATATGTGCCGCCTATTTGGAATATGGTGAAAATTGTGTTAACCATTTTAACGGTATGTTCGCTTTTGTTATTTACGATGAAAGGCAGCAATTATTTTATGGCGCTAGGGATCGCTTAGGTCAAAAACCATTCTATTATTACCATTCAGGAATCGATTTTGAATTCGCAAGTCAAATCTCTGCCATTAGAATAGGTCATAAAAACATGTCTATATCCAATAAAGCTATTTCCAATTATATGGTTTGGGGCTATATTCCAGACCCGGATTCCATTTTTTCGGAAGTTAAAAAATTACCTCCGGGCCATTCATTTATTTATGAATTAAAATCTGGATCATTTAGGCAAAAAAAATATTGGGATATAGATTATAAAGGTCATGACAATTTCCAAGGAACTTATGAGCATGCACAGGATGAGTTGGAACTACTTTTGACGGACGCAGTAAAGAAAAGAATGATTGCGGACGTACCATTGGGAATCTTTCTATCAGGCGGAATTGATTCATCTTTGGTAGCGGCTCTAGCCTCCAAAGGCACTGAACATGTAAAAACCTTCTCTGTTAAGTTTAATACCAAAAGTGTGGATGAGAGCCATTATGCCCAAGAAGTAGCAAAACATTTAGGAACGGACCATCATACCATAGAGTGCAATTATGAGGAAGGCTTGGATATAATAAAGAATATTAGCCATTATTACGATGAACCCTTTTCTGACTCCTCTGCAATACCTTCTTTATTATTGGCCAAACACACTAGAAAACATGTTACCGTTGCCCTATCTGGCGACGCCGGGGATGAAAGTTTTCTAGGTTATCACCGATATAATTGGATGAGAATAGCGGAAAAATTTTATACTATCCCGGGAGCCCTCCGACCTTTGATTACTTGGCCTTTGGGAGCCTTGCCTTCTTACAAGAGCAATGTAGTGGCTGATGTCCTTAAAAGCAAAACTTTAAACCACGCCTATATAAATATGATGATAGGCGGGACCAACGGTGAATGGTACCACCGGCCGGAACATGATATTATTGAACCCTATAGGGAGTATTTATTCCATAACAACAAAAATATATATGAACGTATTTCCGACTTCGATATAAAGACTTATCTAAACGGGGATATCAATACCAAAGTTGATCGTGCCACAATGGCCTATAGCCTAGAGGCTAGATCACCTTTCCTGGATTACAGAGTTGTAGAATTTGGAAGGTCCCTACCTACTTCTTACAAGTTTCGCCATAAGGACCAAAAAAGGATTCTTAAAGATATTTTGTATAAACGCGTACCAAAGGAATTGTTTAACAGGCCAAAAGCAGGGTTTACGATGCCCCTTACAGAATGGTTTCGGTCAGAACTCAAGGAATATGTGTTGGATGAACTTAATTCGGATGGTTTATTAGAGATTCCAGGTATTCATGTGGAGAAAGTTCAAAATATTATCCAACAACACATGACCAAAAAAGTCAATGGGTCATATACTATTTGGAAATTATTAATCCTAAAACAATTCTTAAGATCTGTTAAGGTTAATTAATACTATTATTATCTTAACCCTCGTAATCTCTAGCATCATATTTAATTTTGAATCCTAAATTTATAAAGTTGAATTAACAACAGAAAAATCTTACAATTCATGAATTGCAAAAAAATAAGTATTCTAAATATATCTTTAACTAATGGCGGTGCCGAAAAAGTAATAAGTGTGTTGTTAAAAAGATTAATAATCGATTATGATGTTACATTTATAATGCTGTATAATGACATACATTTTGAAATACCTCAAGAAGTTGAGACAATAATTTTATGTCGAAATTCTCCTAGAAATAGGTCAACCTTTTTAAAACTATTTGACCCCTTTCGCTTTGTTATTAAATATAATAGAATATTAAGAGAAAGGGATATAAAACAAGCAGTCTCCTTCTTAGCCTATCCTAATCTTATAAATGGAATTATTTCAATATTCAATCCATCAATAAAAACCTATATTAGCGAACGTGGGTTTCCCTCTAATAACGTTACAAGCAAATTATCCTTTATAATTTCGAAAATATTCTATCCTTTACTTTATAACAGATGTTATAAACTTTTCTCAAATTCTATTTATATAAATAAGGATTTACGCGAAAATTTTAATGTAAAAATACCGATGGAAGTAATATACAATCCAATCGAACTCCCTGATTTTCCAATCGACCCATTAAGTTTAGGGGAAAATAAACAAGAATTTAAGATTATAAATGTTGGTACATTAAATGTCCGAAAAAATCAGAATATGATTCTGAAAGCAATTAAAAACCTTAACTTCAATTGTCAATTAACCTTATTGGGAGGTGGACCTCTTGAAAAGGAATTAAAAAACCAAGTTTTGGAATATAATTTAACGGATAAAGTTATTTTTGGTGGTGTAGTAAGTAATGTTACGGATGATTTAATTGACAATTGTTGTTTTGTTTTGTCTTCTTTTACCGAAGGTTTTCCCAATGCCTTACTAGAGGCTATGAGTGTTGGTCTACCATGTATATCCACTAATTGTCTGTCGGGACCACTAGAATTATTACATGGGAACGAACAAATTGAAATCCCGCAACATGGTTTCTTTAATGCGAAATACGGTATTTTAATCAACAATGACGATGAAATTGGCTTAGCGGAAGCTTTAAAATATTTACATAATAATCCAAATGAAAGAATTCGATATAGCACACAAAGTCTTAAAAGGGCCAAATTGTACGAGCTAGATATTATTTATGGAGAATTTAAGAATTTTATTACATTTTAAGAATTTACAGCATGTGTGGAATAAACGGGTTCATATATAAAGAAAAAACAGATAATTCATATTTGACCAATAACATCAATAATATGAATAATCTAATCCATCATCGTGGACCAGACGACGATGGAATCTTTACCGAAGTGAGAAATGGCTATGGGATTACTATGGGCATGAGAAGATTATCTATAATTGACTTACATTCAGGAAAACAACCCATTTTCTCCGAGGATAAACAAATTACTATTGTTTTCAATGGCGAGATATATAACTTTCTAGACTTAAAACGGGAGCTACTCCAAAAAGGTGTCGTATTTACTACGAATAGTGACACCGAAGTTATACTAAAACTTTATGAAATAGAAGGGGTATCGTCTTTTAAGAAATTGGATGGTATGTTCGCCTTTAGTATTTATGATAAAAGGAAGAAAAAAATATTCATAACACGGGACTTTTTTGGGGAAAAACCACTGTATTACTCTAATATAAACAATCAATTCATTTGGGGCTCTGAACTGAAATCCATTATCCATAAATTAAAATCAAAACCGAAAATAAATATTAAGGGACTTAATCTCTATTTTAGGCTTACATACATTCCCGCCCCTTATACAATCTATGAGAATATTCACAAACTGGAACCCAACCATTATATAACATATAATCTTATAGAAAAAGAGTTTTCCATTGATAAAATTCATGAAACAACCGTAAATGACAAAAAATCAGCACCGACATTTAAAGAAGCAAAGAAAAAAGTAAAGGAATTGGTATACGAAAGTGTCTCCAGTAGATCCATTTCAGATGTACCCTTGGGAACGTTTTTATCTGGTGGAGTAGATTCTTCCGTAGTATCACTCTGCTTGTCCCAAGACAAAGCCTCCCCTATTGAAACGTTTTCTATTGGATTTGAAAAAAAATCCTTTGACGAAACGGATAAATCAAGGGTCGTTGCCAAACAAATAGGAAGCAATCATCACGAATTTATTATAGGCGAAAAAGATCTTCAGAAAAATATTGATGAAATATTATTAAACTTTGACGAACCTTTTGCCGATTCTTCCAGTCTTCCAACCTACTTGGTCTCCAATAAAACCAGGGATTATGTTAAAGTTGCATTGACCGGGGACGGGGGAGATGAAATGTTCGGAGGGTACAATAAATATTATATGGGCAAGATGAACAGTAATTATACCAGAATCATTCCCAAAGCAGTGCACAATGTGATGTCCAAAATGATCATGCCATTTTTAAAAGTTTCGAGTGACAACAGAGGGATTAGATTTAAGTCTAAAAGATTGCTAAATTCCTTTGATTATAACGGTCAGTTTTATTGGGATATTATATCGTTAGGATTTACAAAGAATAGTTTACACAATTACCTATTAGGCCAATATGTAGATAATGAACTATTTGACTGGTATGCTAACAAAACGGGTATTAGCAGACCAAAAAGCCTTAACGATTTTAGAAGTATAGATAAACAAATTAGTTTGGAAGGCGATATGCTCGTAAAAGTAGATAGAACAAGCATGCTTAATTCCCTGGAATGCAGAGCGCCGTTTCTGAATAAGAAAATATGGGATTATTCAAATTCCCTACCCGAAAATTTCTTAATGAAAGGTTGGAACAAAAAATACATTCTAAAAGAGGCATTTAAAGACCAGTTCCCCAATGGCTTTTTAGAAAAAAGCAAAAATGGCTTTGGTGTTCCTGTAGGGGATTGGTTAAGATCGTCTTTAAGAACGGAACTAGAAAACTATGCCATTGAGAAAAACCTTGTCTCCCAAAATATATTCCAAGTCAACCAAATAAGGGAATTAATTCAAAATCATTTATCTGGAAAATCGGATAATACTTTTCAAGTTTGGACTTTTTATTGTTTTCAAAAATGGTATTATAATACATATCAGTTATTATAATTTTTTTAAGGGTATTATAGATTAAATGCAATACCCTAAAAAAAGTAAACCAGACACTAAGGAGCTTTCATAAATGGTTCAACATACATGTTTGTAAAAAACATTAAGACCCTTTCGTTAGTAAATCCATTTAAACAGATTATTGTACCGTCTACTTGGCATCCAAAATATCAGCTATTTCCATCATTGTCTTATTTTTAAAATCATATTTTAAATTTAGCTTTTTATAATGTTCAAAAATCTCCTTTAAAGAGGCCAAGTTCCTATCCGTATTGTTCCCAAAATTATGAGGATGCCACCATAAATGATATATTAGTCCATTCTTAGCGGCGTAAGTCATGGCCTTTTTAATCCGTCTTAGTTTCAACTTTTCAACGAGAGTTCCTCCTAAATTTACATAGGGCCTAAGAAATTGGCTAGAGGGTATGTTATACGGTTTTGAAAGGCCAACCTCTTTTAAAGAAAAACAACTGTGCCCTCCAAGACTAATATAACAATCCAATGTTCTTATAATTCTTATTTTAAGAGTACTGCTTTCATCATGCCCCACTTTATGGAACCAAGCATTTTCTATACCCCGGTATGAGCTTATTCCAAATTCACTACAAACTATCAAATAGTCCTCCTTTACCTGATTTCTTGGAAAAACTATAGACTTTATCGTAATTCCTCTCCTTGTCGCAATTTTTATAGCAGAATGTAAATCACTTCGAAAATCATCAATTGTTTGCCCTGGTTCTTGGCAATAAAAATGCGAATATGTATGGGTCGCAATTTCATGCTCAGGATATTTCGCCAGTAACTCGATTAATTTGTATCCATAATGATATAAATCGTTTTGAAGATCTTCTTTCACCAAAACAAAACCATCTTCATACGGTGATAAGTTTTTATCATTATAATTTGGTTTTTTTGTAGGACTAAAAAAAACCAGTTCTTTTTTATTTTTAGCAAATAAAAATCCTACTGTGGCAAATGTTGCACTTAGTCCATACCTACGAAATAAATCTAACATTCGCGGAAATAACACATGAACATTGGCTATGTTTGGGCCATACCTTTTAAATGTAGTTACATCTCTAACCCCCCAAAATAATTCCAAATCCAATGACATAACAAATGTTCCTTTATCTTCCATTTACTCGCATTTTTAATTAAAAAACTTTTAAATTTATTTAAAAAAATAAAAATACAACTAATAGAATTACAACGAACTGCCTACCAAGAAAACTTTTGAAGTTGTTCCCTACCTTTCAAAAAGCGACTGAAGTATTTAGATTTCCCTTAAATGACAATTATTATTTTCATTTAACATAATTCGTATATTAGCTATAGTACAACCAAAATGTGCTAGAAACCATAACCATTTAACAATAACCTATATAGCCCTACTATTTCAGATTTTTTAATTCAAACGATAGAGGTCAGTATTTAAATACGTATCTTTATTTATAGTAAAGATA
>TARA_R110002167_G_scaffold146841_2_pt1 | contig 28714 bp, 23 predicted proteins | sample TARA_R110002167 | Tara Oceans TARA_R110002167 (sample SAMEA4398238) | marine metagenome | biome: Polar Biome; feature: [MES] marine water layer (ENVO:01000295) within the mesopelagic zone...; material: water (ENVO:00002006), including particulate matter (ENVO:01000060) such...
CTTTCGCCACCCGACAGCGTGCCCGAGTTCCGGCTGAGCGACAAATACTCCAGCCCGACGTTATTGAGAAACCCCAACCGTTCGCGGATTTCCTTCAAGATCGCTTTCCCGATCTCGTTGTTCTGCTTGGTCAGGCTTTGGGGCACCGCCAGACACCAGTCATAGGCTTCCTTAATAGATAATTGCACCACATGACCAACATGCTTGTCACCAATCCGCACCGCCAGCGCCTCTTGGCGCAACCGGAACCCGCCGCAATCCGCACAGTGACGATTGTTCTGAAAACCTTCAAACTCTTCGCGGATCCAATTGCTATCGGTCTCGCGATACCTGCGCTCCATATTCGGGATCACACCCTCAAAGGCGCGCTCGACGGTATAAACGCGGCCGCCCTCATCATAGCGAAACTTGATTTCTTCCTTGCCAGAGCCGCGCAAGAACACCTCGTGAATCTTCGGGTCCAGATCCTTCCAACGGGCATTTTTGTTAAACCCGTAATGCTTTGCAATCGCCTCGATCGTCTGCAAGAAATACGGGCTTTTGCCCTTGCGCCACGGCGCCAACGCCCCGTCAGCGATCTTGAGCGTCACATCGGGCACCACCAGGTTTTCATCAAAAAACAACTCGACCCCAAGCCCGTCACAGCTCGGACAAGCCCCGAACGGCGCATTGAACGAAAACAGGCGCGGCTCGATCTCGGGAATGGTAAAGCCACTCACAGGGCAGGCGAATTTCTCCGAAAACGTATAGCGCTCAGGCTCGCCCTCACTTGGTGCCGTCTCCAGAATCGTGATCCCATCGGCCAAATCCAACGCCGTGCGAAAACTATCCGCCAGTCGCGTCTCAAGCCCCTCGCGCACCACAATCCGGTCCACAACCACATCAATATCGTGCCGCAACTTCTTATCCAGCGTCGGCGGTTCGTCCAATTCATAAAACGTGCCGTCAACCTTCACCCGCTGAAACCCCGCCTTACGCAGCTCCAGAAACTCCTTGCGGTATTCCCCCTTCCGGTCGCGCACAATCGGCGCAAGCAGATAGCCGCGCGTGCCGTCCTCCAACGCCATCACGCGGTCAACCATATCCTGCACCTGCTGCGCCTCGATCGGCAGACCGGTCGCAGGCGAATAGGGCGTGCCCACACGGGCAAACAGCAAACGCAAATAGTCGTAAATCTCGGTGATCGTGCCCACGGTCGAGCGCGGATTCTTGCTTGTGGTTTTCTGCTCGATCGAGATCGCAGGCGACAGCCCCGAAATGTGATCCACATCGGGCTTTTCCATCATATCCAGAAACTGCCGCGCATAGGCGCTCAGGCTCTCGACATAACGGCGCTGCCCTTCGGCATAGATCGTATCAAACGCAAGGCTCGATTTGCCCGATCCCGACAGTCCGGTGATCACCACCAGCTTGTCACGCGGAATATCTACGTCGATGTTCTTAAGATTATGTTCACGCGCGCCGCGCACTTCGATGTTCTTTAACTCAGCCACTAGATAGCCCCCGCAAATGGTCCCGCCTTACATAACCCGACCGTGAAGAATTGCCATAGCAGCGAAAGAACGTAAAGAGAACGTTAGTGACAAAAAAGCCCGCCCCGGTGATGAGGCGGGCATCATATCTTTCGGTGCGCGCAAATCACATGTGAATAACGCGTCCATATGCGTCAAGAACGCTTTCGTGCATCATCTCCGACAAGGTCGGATGCGGGAAGACCGTATTCATCAAATCTTGCTCTGTGGTCTCCAATTGGCGGCCCACAACATAGCCCTGGATCAGCTCGGTCACTTCCGCGCCAATCATATGCGCACCCAGCAATTCGCCGGTCTTCGCGTCAAACACGGTCTTGACCATGCCCTCGGCCTCGCCCAAAGCAATCGCCTTGCCGTTGCCGATAAACGGAAAACGACCGACCTTGATGTCATAGCCCAGCTCTTTGGCCTTGGCCTCGGTATAGCCGACAGAGGCGACCTGCGGATGACAATATGTGCACCCGGCAATGCTCTCGGGCTTGACCGCATGGGGGTGCATCCCCGCCATCAGTTCGGCGACCATCACGCCTTCGTGGCTTGCCTTATGCGCCAACCAGGGTGCGCCCGCAATGTCACCAATCGCATAAAGCCCCTCGACACCGGTGCGGCAATATTCGTCCGTGACAACATGGGTCCGGTCGATCTTGACGCCCAATTCTTCGAGGCCCAAATCCTCGACATTGCCTACGATACCCACGGCCGAAATCACCGTGTCAAAGTCGTGTTTCTCGACCTTGCCGCCCACTTCGATATGCGCGGTCACGGTGCCCTTGCCACGGTCCAGCTGCTTGACCATCGCCTTTTCCATGATCTTCATGCCCTGTTTTACAAACTGCTTTTTCGCAAAAGCCGAAATCTCGGCATCCTCGACCGGAAGCACGCGGTCCATGACCTCAACCACCGTCGTATCCGCACCCATCGTGTTGTAAAAGCTCGCAAATTCAATCCCAATCGCACCGGACCCGATGACCAATAGTTTCTTGGGCATATGCGGCGGTTGCAGCGCATGGCGGTAGGTCCAGACAGTCTCGCCATCGGCCTCAAGCCCCGGCAATTCACGCGCACGCGCACCTGTGGCCAGCACAATGTTCTTGGCCGTCAACTCCTCGGCCCCCTTGTCGGTCGTGACCGTCACCTTGCCCTTGCCCGCCAATTTGGCGGTGCCCATAATCGTCGTGATTTTGTTTTTCTTCATCAAATGGCCAATGCCACCCGACAATTGTCCCGCAACCTTGCGGCTGCGCTTCACGACTGCGCCCAAATCAAAGTCTGGCTTTTCAACTGACAGACCAAATTCTTTGGCGCGGTGCATCAGGTGAAAAACTTCGGACGATCGCAACAGCGCCTTGGTCGGAATACAGCCCCAGTTCAGACAAATCCCGCCCAGATTCTCGCGCTCGACAATGGCCACAGACATGCCCAGCTGTGCCGCGCGGATCGCCGCAACATAGCCACCCGGGCCCGCACCAATCACGATCAGATCAAAGTTCTTCGCGGCCATTCTTCGTCCTCCAGATGTAAAATTAGTTTGATGTTAAACTACTTTTTATCAGACCTCTAGTGACCTTTGCGCATAGCGGCCAACTGATTGGGTCAGCCCGCCTGCACAGACGCACGAAACGCCGCACCATACCCGCCATCATCCAAGAACTGTTGCTCCAAACCGGTCGTGGTCCGGCCCAGCGCCGCATTGCGAAACGGAAAACGGCCAAACTGGCGAATTATCGACCGGTGCACTTTTGCATGTTGCAATGTGCTTGCCCCCGTGTCCGGCAGGCGGCTCTGGATCAAACGCACCGCACGGTCCTGGTCGGCCAACGTCTCGGAATGCATCAGGGGCATATAGAAAAACTGGCGCGCGGGTTCTGCAATCGCACGGTCCCAGTTGCGGTCAATCGCCGCTTTTGCCGCCGCACTTGCGGACTTATCCATCGAGAATGCCTTGGCGTCGTCGCGGAACATATTGCGTGAAAACTGGTCGGTCAGAATGATATAGGCCAATGCCCCCTCCGGGTCGGTCAACCACAACCCGCAACCACCCTCGCGGCTGTCCTGCCAAACTGCCCCGAACCGGTCGCGAATGTCCCTGTCCAAGGCATCCTCGGCACTATACCACCCTTTTGGCCCCACGTCTTCCAACCAGAAAGACACAATATCCTTGGCCACGTCCATCTGATGCCCCCCCGACTTTGGCTTGGCTAAACACAAACAGACCCGCCGCGGTGTGGCAAGACCTTATAGCTTCGTCTGCGCCTCTTCCTCGATTTCCGCGTCGACATAGGCCTCTTGCGCAACCTCAACCACAATCGGCGAGGACGACGACGACACAGCCACATAGCTGACGCCCTCATGGTCAAGATCGGACCGGCTTCGGCGCGTCATCCGGTAGGCCGCATAGACCCCGAGCAACAACATCAAGACCGCAGAGAACATCCAGAACCCGTTTGCGCCCAGCGTTTCCATCATCCACCCTACGGTCAAAGGCCCCGCAATGGCGCCAATGCCATTGATAAACAACAACCCACCAGAGGCCGCCGCCATGTCCTCGCGCTCCAGATAGTCGTTGGTATAGGCGATCAGCAGCGCATAAAGCGGGTTCGACGTGCCCCCCAGAACCGCCGCACTGAACAAGATCACAGCAAAGTTGCCGGGTATGAAAAACGCAACCAACGCCCCCAACCCGCCAACAACCCCGACGATCAAAATCAAAATACGGCGGTCAATCCGGTCAGACAGCCAGCCGATCGGGTATTGCGCCACCAGGGCCGCGATATAGATCACCGACACAAACAGCGAAATCTGCCCAACCGACAGCCCGATCTGCGCGCCGTAAACCGCCGACATCCCGAATTGCGCCGAGAACACGCCACCCAACAAGAACATGCCAACACAGCCCAGCGGCGAGGCCTCGATCAATCGACGGATGCTCATCGGTTTGGTCTGTGCAAATTGCGGCGTCGGGCGAATGGACAACAAAATCGGCGCAAAGGCCAATGACACCAATACCGACGGAATGATGAACAGCGCATACCCCGAAATATCGCCCTGCGACACGATATATTGCGCCGCCACAATGCCCGCCATTTGCACCATCAGATAGATCGACAAGGCCTTGCCGCGCGTGGCGTTTGTAGAGGCATCGTTCAGCCAGCTTTCCGCCGTCACATAGACCCCGCAAAAACAAAACCCGATAATCACGCGGCCCAAGGCCCATGCCCAAGGCTCGACCAGAATAGGGTAAAGGATCAACACGGCCGAAATCGTCGAGCCAAGGGCGGCAAACACACGGACATGTCCCACCCGCCGGATCAATTTCGGCGTCAGCTTCGAGCTGAACAAAAACCCGACAAAATATGCCGACATAATGACAGACAACTCAAACGTGCTGAACCCTTCCAGATCGCCGCGCAGACCCAGCAACGTGCCCTGCAAGCCGTTGCCGATCATCAGCATGAACATGCCAAGATAAAGCGCCCAAGAACTGCTCAAGACTTGTATCATTTCCGTGGTCCTTACCCAAATTTCATCCAGCCTTAGCAGTCAAATCTGTTCAACAACATAGCTGCTTGCGGCATCTGCGCACCCGCGCCCGTCACGCCGACGCTATCGCAGCAAAAGCGATGCATCTCCATAGGAAAAGAACCTGTATTTTTCATCAATGGCATGGGCGTAAATCCGCTTTACGGTTTGCACCCCCATCATCGCCGAGACCAGCATCATCAAGGTGGATTTCGGCAAATGGAAATTTGTCATCAAGCCGTCGGACACCTGGAATGCAAATCCGGGCGTGATAAAGATGTCGGTCTCCCCTTGCCACGGCGCAATCTGGCCGGTGCGCGCGGCACTTTCAATCAACCGCAGCGCTGTCGTGCCCACCGGAATTATGCGGCGACCTTGGGCTTTGGCCTTGGCAATCGCCGCTGCCGCCCCCAGCGTCACCTCACCCCATTCGGCGTGCATTTTATGGGTTGCAATATCGTCCACCTTCACCGGCAAAAACGTGCCCGCACCGACATGCAATGTGACATGCACAAATTCCACGCCATGTGCGGTCAATGCATCCAGCAACGGCCCGTCAAAATGCAACGATGCCGTCGGTGCCGCCACAGCGCCCGCATGTTTGGCCCAATAGGTCTGATAGTCGGTCTTGTCGGCCTCGTCCGCCGCGCGCTTGGCTGCAATGTAGGGCGGCAAGGGCATCGCCCCCACTGCATTTAGGGCTGCATCAAAATCATCCCCCGTCAGGTTAAACCGCAACTGCGCCTGCCCATCCGCGCGGGCCATGACCGTGGCTGATAAATCTTCCGAGAACACAATCTGCTCACCATCATTGACCTTGCGCAGCGGCTTGATCATCGCCGCCCATGTGCCATCGGCGCGCGGATCCAGCAAGGTCACATCCATCTTGGCCGCCGTCATGCCAAACTCGCCATCACGGTGGCGCAGACCAAACAAGCGTGCCGGAATAACCTTGGTGTCGTTGAGCACCAAAACATCGCCCCTGCGCAATAAATCCGGTAGATCCGCAACCCTATGATCGGAAATCTCATCCCCCTGCACGACCAGTAATTTTGCTGCCGTGCGCGGCTTGGCGGGACGCACGGCAATCAAATCCTCCGGCAGGTCAAAGTCGAAATCAGATAGTTTCACTGGGTCACCTCGGGTACTGGGCGGCGGAAAATTTCGCGGAACATGCCGGGGGTCAAAGCCGACAGCGGATTGACACGCACATCAGGGTTTGCCGCATTGCCTGCAAGGTTAAAATTGAACCCGATCAGCCCTTCACCCTTGCGGGTCAAGAACGACCCGATGCCATTGAGCAGATAAAACGGCGACACCACCCCTTGAAAATCAATCTGCTTGCTGGCCAGCGTGTAAATCCCGTCCAGCGAAATGCCCAAGCCCGGTCCCACCGCACTGGCCTGGGTGACAATCACCTGCGTCGGCGTCAGGCGGAATTTGGCGTCAACCGCGTCAAACGCCAATCCCTCGCCGTCCAACTGGCGCAACAAGCCCACCACACTGATCGCATCAAGCAAGGCGGCAATCGACGGCGCATCGCGCACCCGCAAACCGCGCACCGACAACACCCCGTCAAACGTGCCCGCAGCCCCGACCGGCAACATCGTCAAATCCAGTGTGCCACCCACGCCGTTTTTCACAAATCCGGCCGCCCCCACAACGCCACCGGCATCCGCTGACTGCAACCTGACCGCCGAGCGACCATTTTGCGGCACCACCGTGCCTCGGATCTCGGGGCCGCCATTCACCTTGCCGGTAAACGCACCTGAAAATCCGCCCAACCCGCTGAAGTCGCCGCGAAAATCACGCAGTGCAATACCCTCGGTGATCTGCAATCGATCCAACCGCAAGCTCATCGGCCCCGTCTCGCCACCACCGCCGGCAAAACGCGCGGCCCGCAAATCCAGCGCCCCCCCCGCAATCGACACCGCCACAGGCCGGCCCTTACCGCGCCCCGAAATCGTGATCGGCGCATTCAACCAATTGCCAATGCTGACTTGGGAAAACCGCGCCTCGTCCAGCGCGCCCTGCTGCGTCAGCCCGATCGCCCCCTTGGCCTGCAAGCCGCCGCCACTGATCTCCAATACGTCCACGCGCGGCACCGGTCCCAACGCGCCCGCCACCGTCAAGGCACCGCTCGCATTTGCCGGTTTGCGCCACCCCAGCGCCGGTAGCCCGACCTCGATACCTTGCAAATCAGACGTCAACCGGAAAGCAGGGGCTTGGCCCTTGACCAAATCTACCGACAAATCCGCGCGCCCCTGTCCCGACACTGACCCGGGCGGCAATGTGATCGCGAAGGCATCCAGAAACTGCTGCGACAGCGCGACCGTTGACACCAGCCGCGACCGGCCCGCGCCCTGCGCACCAAACGCTTGGGTCCATGTCCCCTCGGCTGCAATCCCGTCAAGGCGCGCGACGCCTCCAATCTGTAACCCCTCACGGTTCGCGGTCAGGCGCAACTCGGACGCCGTCAAACCCCGGCCCTTGATCAAGGTATCGCTATGCACATCGGTCAGGTCGGCGGCAATATCGAACTGCACCTCGCTTGGCGGCACCCCCTTGCGCAGTGCAAACCGCAAATCACCGCGCACAGCGGCACGCCCGTCTGCCACTGTCACCGCCTGCCCCGCCTTGCTGATAAACCCGAACGGCTCGCGGTCCAACAGCGCCAGCGTGGCCGTAATCGTGCCCGCCATGCGCAAATCCAACTCGGCATCGCCGCCGCGCACGCGGGTGTCCAAAATCACCATCGTCGACCCGGCAAGATCAACCGGCCCACCTTGCGGCGCAGGCACGCGGCCCTCGTCCAACGTTAAAATCATCCGGTTGTCCTGCAACACCCCGATGCCGCGCGCACCCTGCATCAACGGCATCGTGCGCATGAACCTGACCGCCGCATCTGAAAACTCGTAACTGGCGGCAATTACAGGCTTTTCGCCTTGACGGGCGCGCACATCCACGCGCGCATCAGTCAACCGCCCGCCGGTGACATTCTCCAGCACCCACAGGCGACTGCGCGGTTTGACGGCTGTGGGCCACAGCTCCAGCAATCTGGCGGTCTCGATCTGATCGACTGCGGCATCAAACGCAACCCGCCAGCCATCAGGCGCCGCGACAACCGTGCCTTTTGCCGCAACATGGGTCTCTCCATCCGCCATCGCAATCTGGCCAACCTCGATTGCAAACGGGTCAAACCTCAGACGCATATCAAGCGAAAATGGCGGCAAATCCACCCCGTCCTGGTATACTCCCCCCTTCGCCAAGACAGCCTGAGCAAAATCGAACTGGGCCACAAGCGCCTGTGGCACACCCTGCGCAAAATCGCGCAAATAGGCGCGCCCCGAGGCGGCAATACGCCCCGCAGGGGCCACAACCTCGATCTGGTCAAAGCGGATCAACTGACTGCTGGGCTCATAAGTCAAATATGCCTTGGCGCTCTCAAAAACCACAGGCTCGGTCGCGGCGTTGGGCTTCAAAGCACCTTGGCCCAACGCCAATGTCGCACTCAACGGACCAAGCTCACCTTGGGTGTCCAAAGTCGTGCGGATCGCCAATGAAACCGGCGCATCCACATCCGCCAGCCAACGCAAGGCCTGCGACTGACTGGCAATATCAGGGGCGCGGGCCCCATCAACAGACACCGCAATCGTGGCCTCGCGGGCGCCGCGCGGGCTGTCATATTCAAACGTCATACGGGTAATCCCCGCGCCGCCCGACAGCACCGCAAAATCACCCCGCACAGCCGTTTGATCACCGGTCAAATCCAGATCCAGCAGCCCGCCATCCACCGTCCACCTGCGGCCCGCACGCACATCACGGTAATTGACCACCAGACCGGTCACGCTGATCTTGCGCAACGCAGCCAAGGCCGGCTGCTCCAACAGCTGATCGCTTTGATCCAACAGCGCGGCAAACGATGGCGCGGTCCTCAGGTCACCATCGCCAAACGCCAAGGCAACAGATCCATCTCTTTGCCGTGTCAGATTGATCTGCGCCCCGTCCAGCGCCACATCCTGCATCAGAACACTGCCCTCCAACAACAATCCTCGCGGCGAAATCATCCCCTCGATGGTTGGAATACGGGCCACCAGAATACCGTTCGCATCCGAAACCGCCGTCTCGACCAACCTGACCCTTGGATGAAGATCGCGCCCTATCGTGATGTAAATATTATCAAAAACCAGACTGCCACCCTGCATCATCTGGGCAGCTCGGGTCTCGATGCGCGATTTCAACCAACCGGGCGCATCAATATCACGCTCGACCAGCAACACCGCCGCCACAGCGGTAAAAATGACCGGCAGGATCGCAACAAGCACCATCACCCGCAAACCATGCCAAAACGGCCGCCAATAGCGACGCCTGGTCTTTGCTGTGCCTTGTGTCTCGTCCATGTTGCCTGCCTGCCCTTGGGCTTTATCTTTGCCCGAGTTGGGCTAAAACAAAACCGACAAAGCAATGCAATGGAAAGAAATAGCATGAAAGATCCGAAAATCGGCGATTTGGCACCAGACCTGACCCTCCCGCGCGATGGCGGCGCAACCGTGAGCCTTGCCGATTTCAAAGGCCGGCAGGTTGTTCTCTACTTTTACCCCCGCGACGACACGCCGGGCTGCACAAAAGAGGCCACCGGCTTCACCCAAGCCGCCGCCGGTTTTGCCGCCGCCAATACAATCGTGCTGGGCGTGTCCAAGGATCCGGTCAAGAAACACGATAAATTCGTGGCAAAACATGCCCTTGGCATCGCACTTTTATCTGATGAAAACAGCGACGTTTGCGAACGCTACGGCACGTGGGTCGAAAAATCCATGTATGGCAAAACCTATATGGGCATTGAACGGACCACATTCCTGATAGCGCCCGACGGCAAAATCGCGCAAATCTGGCACAAGGTAAAAGTGCCCGGCCATGTCGAGGCAGTCCTGGCTGCGGCGCGAGACGCATGATTACCCTGACCCAAATGGCGGTTCACCTGCTGACATGTGCCGACGGGCGCGCAAACACCGCCCTGTCGCGCGGCGCCCCGCGCGCATTTCATTGGCCCCTTGCCGGCGGCAAAGCTCCGCATTGACCACAATCGTCGGCGGTTACACGCCCAAAGCGCGGAAAATGATGAAAAATCCGTCAACAGCGGCCCAAAATTGTTGCGGGACCCGACCGAGGTCTCTAACACCACAGGGGCGGCAACATGGGTGTAGGGACCCGTCGCAATCCGGGACGGGACAAGGACAATAACGTTGCGAACAGCACTGACCAAACGCATCCACGCGCGGCTCGAACGCCATTTCCCCGAGAAACGGCTGTTTTTACGCTCCGACAATGAAACCCGCTTCATCCGGCTTTCATCCGAAACCCAGCTTGTGGCCTGGACCGGCGGCACCGCCGTTGTCGGCTGGACCATCGTGGCCACCGCAATTTTGCTGATGGACAGTATCGGTGCGGGGAACTTCCGCGCTCAAGCACAACGCGACCAAATGGTCTACGAAGAGCGGCTCAACGCAATCTCCTCCGAACGCGACACCCGCGCCCAAGAAGCCATCGCAGCACAGCGCCGCTTTAACGCCGCGCTCGATCAGATCTCGATCATGCAATCCGAACTGCTCGATACCGAAGACAAACGCCGCGAGCTGGAAACCGGCCTCGAGGTGGTGCAATCCACTTTGCGTGACACCATGAAAGCCCGTGAAGCGGCCCGCGACCAAGTCGCCGCTCTGACGGGCGAGGGCATGACCGGCAGTGCGGCGGCGATGACACAAGAAGCAACCGGCACCGTCAATTTGCTGGCGGATGCGTTGCGCGACACCGCCGCAGAACGCGATCTGATCGCCGCGGACGCCGCTTTCGCGCTGGACCGCGCCGCAGAAGTTGAATTGCAACTGCGCCTGCTCGAAGAAAAGAACGACGAAATTTTCGGCCAACTCGAAGACGCGATGATGGTCTCGGTCGAGCCGCTCGACAAAATGTTCCGCAACGCGGGCCTGAACCCCGATACCCTGCTTTCGGCAGTGCGCCGCGGCTATTCGGGCACCGGCGGGCCTTTAATGCCGCTGCAATTCTCGACCAAAGGCGGCGCACCCGACCCCGACGCCACCCGCGCCAACGGCATTCTCAACCGGATGGACGAGATTAACCTCTACCGGATCGCCGCCGAGCGGGCGCCGTTCGGCAATCCGTTGAAAGCCAGCTACCGGCTGACATCGCCCTATGGTCCGCGCTGGGGGCGTCTGCACGCCGGCACCGACATGGCCGCCCCGAAGGGCACGCCGATCTATGCGGCAGGTGACGGTGTTGTGACCTACGCGGGCTGGGCCACGGGTTACGGCCGGCTGGTGAAAATCCAGCATGAATTCGGCATCGAGACCCGCTACGCCCACCAGAACCTTCTACGGGTGAAGGTTGGCGATAGGGTCTCGCGCGGACAGCGGATTGGTGATATGGGCAACTCAGGCATATCAACCGGATCCCATCTTCACTATGAGGTTCGCGTCGGTGGCGAACCCGTTAACGCAATGACTTACATAAGAGCTGGACAAGATGTTTTCTAAATCCAAAATCAACGAACCAGGCCCCAAGGCCGATGACTCCCAAACAACATCCGCGGCAAAGCCATCTGCGCCTGCCCCGGATTTCAAGGCATCCGCACCCAAAGCCAAGCCAGCCGCATCCGTGCTGTCGTCCGATCTTTTGGTCACCGGAAACCTGAAAACAACCGGCGACATTCAGATCGAAGGCCAGGTCGACGGCGACATTCGCGCCCATCTTCTTACCGTTGGTGAAGGTGCGACCGTGCGCGGCGAAGTGATCGCAGACGACGTTGTGGTCAATGGCCGCGTCATCGGACGTGTGCGCGGCCTCAAGGTCCGCCTGACGTCCTCTGCGCGCGTCGAGGGTGACATCATCCACAAGACCATCGCCATCGAGAGCGGCGCGCATTTCGAAGGCTCCGTGCAACGTCAAGACGACCCTTTGACAACCGGCACCGGCGGCAAGGCAAAGATGCCAACACCAGAAGCCAAATCATAAACGCGACCATTTGGTCGGCGATCGGGGCGCCTGATACACATCAACGCGCCCCTTTTCATGGGCACCCCGTGCCGCCATTCCCCACAGAAAACCGCGAGACCCAGGTTTTCAGGCAAGCTTAGTCGCCCTGCGCATCCGCGCGGGATTTCCCCGATACCGCCAAGGCCAGTGTCGCGGCCATAAACCCGTCCAGATCACCATCCAACACACCCTTGGTATCGGACGTCTCATAGTTGGTGCGCAAATCCTTGACCATCTGGTAGGGCTGCAAAACATAAGACCTGATCTGGTTGCCCCAGCCCGCATCACCGGCATTCTCATGCACGTCATTCACAATCGCCGAGCGCTTGTCCAACTCCATCTGATACAGCCGTGACTTCAACGCCTTCATACAAATATCGCGGTTCTGATGCTGCGATTTCTCGGAACTGGTCACCACGATCCCTGTCGGAAAATGGGTAATGCGCACCGCAGAATCGGTCGTGTTCACGTGCTGGCCACCCGCACCGGACGACCGGTAGGTATCAAGCCGGATATCCTTGGCCTCGACCTGAATATCAATGTCATCATCCACCACCGGATAGACCTTCACAGAGGTAAACGAGGTATGGCGCTTGGCGGCGCTGTCAAACGGTGAAATCCGCACGAGGCGATGCACACCACTTTCGGACTTCAACCAGCCATAGGCATTCTGACCGGTGATCTTATAGGCCGCCGACTTGATGCCCGCCTCTTCACCCGGGGTCTCGGACTGCAACTCCACCTTGTAGCCCTTCTTCTCGGCCCAGCGGACATACATGCGGGCCAGCATATTGGCCCAATCGCAGCTTTCCGTGCCACCGGCCCCCGAATTGATCTCGAGGAACGTATCATTGCCATCGGCCTCGCCATCCAGCAAGGCCTCCAGCTCTTTTTGCGCCGCCAATGTTGCCAGCTTTTTCAGCGCGACCTCGGCTTCGGTGACAACCTCGGCGTCATCTTCCAGTTCACCAAGCTCGATCAGCTCAAGGTTATCGGTCAAATCCTGGCGAATACTCTCATAGGCGCCAATCGCGTCCACCAGGTTTTGGCGATCCCGCATCAACTTCTGCGCCGCGTCCGGATCATCCCATAACGTCGGGTCCTCAACGCGGGCGTTGAACTCCTCCAGACGGTAGGGCGCGGTCTCGTAATCCAACCGCTGGGCAAGCAAGTTGAGCGACTTTTCAATCGCATCCACGGTATTCTGGGTCTCTGCGCGCATCGGGCACCTATCTGGAAAACGGCTTCACTTGGGGGGATAGCGTGGGCGGTCAGTAAAGACCACCCGAAGAAAGCGAGCCGAACGAGGCCTTGGGCCCCACCGTGGCGGTGCCACCTGTCGATGTGGTCACAGAGCGGGCGCTGCGCGGCACCTCGTCAAACAACGGCAAATCGGCGGCCATGCCAAACCCGCCATCATAGGCAATGCCGAAAATCGGCTCCTCGCCCGGACGGAAACACTCGGCAATCACGTTCTCGCCACTGGCGCCATCAGGCAAACGGGCGCCGGTGAAACGGTCGATCGGGATAAACTGACAATCGGCCGGCACATTAAACGGACCACCACCATATTTCTTGATCGCCTCGCCCATGAACTGGTTGAACACAGGGCCACACATCGACCCGCCAAACGCACCCGACCCCAGCGATTTCGGATTGTCGTAGCCGATATAACAGCCCGCAACGATATTGCTGGAAAACCCGACAAACCAGACATCCTTGGCGCTATTGGTGGTGCCGGTCTTGCCCGCAATCGGCACTGGCAAATTCACGGTCCTTGCCCCCGATCCGCGCTGCACAACGCCCTCCAGCATCGAGGTCAACTGATAGGCGGTGATCTCGTTCATCACGCGCTCGCGGTTGGATATGACGCGTGGCGCTTGGCCCAGTGGCAAGTTCAGATCATTGCAGTCATCGCAAACACGCTCGTCATGGCGGTAAACCGTCTTGCCATACCGGTCCTGCACACGGTCCACCAGCGTCGGCTCCACGCGCTCGCCACCGTTGGCAAACATCGCATAGGCGGCAACCATCTTGAACAACGTGGTTTCCTGACTGCCCAACGCATTGGCCAGCACCGGCTGCAAATCGTCATAAACCCCGAACTTTTCGGCATAGGCCCCGACAACATCCATGCCGACCTCCTGGGCCAGACGAATGGTCATCAGGTTACGCGATCTCTCGATCCCGGTGCGCAACGGCGTTGGCCCATAATACTGGTTGGAGGAATTCTGCGGACGCCAGACACCCTGCGGCGTATTGATCTCGATCGGCGCATCGACAATGATTGTGGCGGGCGAATAGCCACTGTCCAATGCCGCGGCATAGACAAACGGCTTGAACGACGACCCCGGCTGGCGCTCGGCCTGCGTGGCGCGGTTAAACACCGAATTCTGATAGGAAAACCCACCCTGCATGGCAATCACGCGGCCTGTATTGACGTCCATCGCCATAAAACCACCCTGCACCTCGGGCACCTGACGCAAGGTCCAGCGGATGAAACTGCCATCGGCATCCGCCGTCATGCGGCGCACATGAACCACATCCCCGACCGCGAAGTTTTCCACGAAATCACCGCGCATCCATTCAATGTCATTGCGCGGCACAACCTGCGGCTCGGCCTCGGTCGCAGCCACACCCTCGATACCGATGCGCAACTGGTTTTCCTCAACTTCCAATACCACCGCCGCATACCACGGGCTCCCCAAGGTGACATCGCGGGCCACAACAACATCGACAAGCGCCGCGCGCCAGCTTTCCTCACTGTCCAAATCCTCGAGAGCCAACTTTTTACCCGTGCCGCGCCACCGCCCCAACCCACGGTCATATTGTTCCAACGCCCCTTGCAAGGCATAGGCGGCCTGCAACTGCATCTCGGGATCAACCGTCGCGCGGATCGACAGACCGCCATTGAAAAACTCGTCCTGTCCAAAATCCTCGCTCAACTGGCGCCGGATTTCATCGGTAAAATAATCGCGCGGCGGACGCTCGTCGCGGAAACTCTGGTAGTCCCCCGACTGCACTGTTTTCAAACGCTCGTCGCGTGCGACGGCATAGTCCTCTTCGCTCAAATAGCCGTTTTGCATCATTTCGCGCAGCACAAAATTACGGCGTTCCACCGAGCGATCATAATCGGCAACCGGATCGTAACGCGACGGCGCCTTGGGCAGCACCGCCAGATAGGCCGCCTCGCCCGCGGTCAAGTCCGACAGTGATTTGTTGAAATAGGTCAGCGCCGCGGCCGTGACGCCATAGCTGTTCTTGCCCAGAAAAATCTCGTTCAGGTATAGCTCGAGAATCCGCTCCTTGGGCATCGATTTCTCGATCCGGACCGACAGAATTAACTCCTTGATCTTGCGCTCGACCGACCGCGACCCGTCCAGCAGGAAATTCTTCATCACCTGCTGGGTAATCGTCGAAGCCCCGCGCACATCCTCGCCGCGGCTCTTGACCGCATCAAACATCGCCACCGCAATCCCGCGCGCATCAAATCCGGGATGGGTATAGAAATTCTTGTCCTCGGCAGAAATAAACGCCTGTTTGACCAGATCGGGAATTTCCTCGGCGGGCGTGAATAAACGGCGCTCGGTGGCAAACTCGTCGATGATATTGCCTTCACCGGAATAAATCCGGCTGATCGTCTTGGGGGCGTATTGCGACAACACCTCATAGGACGGCAAATCGCGGCCATACATGTAGAAAACCGCGCCAATGGTCAGCGCCATCATCGCAAGAGCCAGCGTCAACATCGAAAAGATGCCGCCAAAGAATGACAAAATAAAACGCAGCACGGCGATCAGCCCCCAAATCCAGTTAGATGGCTTATACGGCCCCCCCTGCAAATGGTCAAAAGCCCAAACACCCGTTTTGGCGCGAATTCGCCACTTGAACCATCACTTTTATGCAGGTTGGCGCTATTGACGGAGCAACGGCGCGCTTGCGGCCTGTGCATCGGCCCATGTTGTCAGCGCCGAGACGATTCCCGCGACCATCGGCGCGCGCGAAATCGGGCTGCTCAAGGCGGCGCGATCGGCCTTGGACGACAAGAACCCCAACTCGACCAAAACACTGGCAAAATCCGGCGCATTCAACACGCCCAGCTTGGCCCTGCGGCGCGAACGACTGTTCAGCGGCACTCCCGCGCCGCGCAGTCCCACCACCAATGCATCCGCCAATCGCAGCCCCGCCGGTCCGGTCTCAATGCGGGCCAAATCCATCAAAACCGTGGCAATCCGGTCGTCGTTGCCCTGCAAATCCACACCCGCCAGAAGATCACCGCGATCATGACGCTCCGCCATCCGCCCTGACGCTTCATCCAGCCCCTCCTGCGACATGGTATAAACTGACGCCCCGCGTGCACCGCCCTCTTCCAATGCATCGGCATGAAGCGAAATAAACGCCGTCACACCCGCCGCGCGCGCAATTGTCATACGCTCATCCAACGGCACAAAGAAATCCGCATCGCGGGTCAATATTGCGCGCATCTGGCCCGTGCGGTTGATGGCATCGGCCACTTCAATCGCCAGCGCCAACACAACATCCGCCTCGCGCACACCCTCGCGCTCTGCCCCCGGATCAATGCCGCCATGGCCCGGATCAATCGCCACAATCATTGGGCCGTCCACAATTGCAGGGGCATTCGCGGTGGTATCGGTCTGTGCCAAGGCTTGCCACTGGGCATCGACCGGTGCACCGGCGCGGGCCGCAAAATCCGCAGCGCTGGCAGGGTCCAGCACCACGCGCAACACCGCAAGACCGGTGCTCTGGGCCACCTGCATCCCCGCCTCCGACACTGTCACCGGACCGGCCAGATCAACCACCATGCGTGACCAGCCCGGGCGCAACGGGCCAAAGCGCAGATCACTGGCATTGTCGGCATTCAGCATCGCCTCGCGACTGACGCCCCGCCAATCCACCTCGCGAAAATCCAGCACCAAACGGCGCGGATCATCCAGCGTAAAAACGCGGTATGGCACCGCTTGCGACAGATACAAATCAACCACAAGGCCGCCGCCCAAATCCGACACCTGACTTTTTGCCGCATCAACGCGGGCCAAGGCGCTGAAATCCTGCGCAAAAACAGGATTTGAAATCCATGCAAGCAATATCATCAAACGGATCATCGGCGCGCCTCCATAAAGCTTTTGATGCGCGCCACACCTTCGGTAATATCCGCCGTGGATCGCGCATAAGAAAACCGCAGCCACTTGTGCCCATCCACAGGATCAAAATCCAGCCCCGGCGTCACCGCAACCCCCGCCTTGTCCAAAATCTCGGCGGCAAATGCACGCGCATCATCGGTATAGTCCGACACATCGACATAGACGTAAAACGCACCATCAGGGGGTGCACATTTGCCCAGCCCCGCCTGCGCCAGCCCCTGCAACATCAAGCCGCGATTGGCGGCATAAACCTGCAAATGCCCATCCAACTCTTCACGACAATCAAACGCGGCCAAGGCCAATACCTGCGACGCATGAGGTGCACAAATAAACATATTCTGCGCCAGTCGTTCGACGCGGCGCACATGATCTGCGGGCACAATCATCCAGCCCACGCGCCACCCCGTCATCGAGAAATACTTGGAAAACGAATTGATCACATAGACCTCATCGGTCACCTGCAACGCCGTCACCGCCGCCTTGTCATAGCTGATCCCGTGATAAATCTCGTCGGAAATAAACCCAGCCCCCGCCTGCGCGCACGCCTGCGCCAAGGCGGCCATCGCGCCCGCGTCCAACATCGTGCCGGTCGGATTGGCCGGCGACGCCACAATCAACCCGTCCAGACCGTGCGCCGCCACATCGCTGGGCTGCGGCTGATAGCGGCCCTCGGGCGTGGTCGGCATCTCGACCGGGGTCAATCCCACGGCCTTCAAAATCTGGCGATACGACGGATAGCACGGCAGGCCTAGCCCGACGCGGGCGTCATTGTCAAACAAGGCCGAAAACGCCAGCAAAAACGCCCCCGATGCCCCTGCGGTAATCACAACACGGGCCGGATCCAGATCGATGTCATATGCGTCGTAGTAATGCTGCGCGATACGGGCCCGCAACGCCGGCAACCCAAGGCTGACCGTATACCCCAATGGCTCCGACAAGGTCTCGGCCAACACCTCGCGTGCGCCAACAGGCGCCCCCGTGCCCGGCTGCCCCACCTCCATATGAATAATATGACGGCCCGCATCCTCGGCACGGCGCGCCGCCTCCATCACATCCATCACAATAAACGGATCAACCTCGCCTCGGGTTGAATGTCGCATTCCCAGCCTCGCATGTTTTGCCCCACTTGTGCCCGTTGCGGCAGGGCCGCGTCAACAACCGACATCGGACAAACCGCCACGCATCCTCAATTGTGATCCCCTGCGCGCGCCCCGGCAAAACGCGACAGCAAAAGCCCGCTTACCGCCCGGTTATTTGCACCCTGCCGCATGATTTCCGCCAGCAATGCACTACAATCACTGGATACCATGCAAACAAGGAGCGCATATCATGCCATCACGCCGCCAATTTCTGTCCAGCACTGCTGCCTTGGGCACAATCACCCTGATGCCCTTCACCGCAACCGCTGCCGGCGACAGCCCTGACACATATCCAACCGCCAGCGGTGCGGTCATCGTGCGCCCGATCGCACATGCCTCCATCGTTCTGGAAACCCCTGCGGGCGTGATCTACGTCGATCCGGTGGGCGATGCGTCGCTCTACGCAGACCAGCCCGCCGCCGATATGATCCTGATCACCCACGAGCATGGCGACCACTACAACGCCGACACGCTCGCCGCCGTGGCGCGCGACGACACACCGTTTATCGTGAACCCTGCGGTTATGGCGATGCTGCCAGAGACCATGCAAGCCCGCAGCACCGCCATCGGCAACGGCGACGCGACCACATGGGGCGCCGTCACAATCGACGCGATCCCCGCCTATAACACTACCGAAGGACGGCTGAACTTCCACCCCAAAGGGCGCGACAACGGCTATGTTCTCACGATCGACGGGCTGCGCATCTACGTCTCGGGTGACACCGAAGGGGTGCCCGAAATGCGCGCCTTGCAAAACATCGACGTGGCTTTCGTGAGCATGAACCTGCCCTTCACAATGGACGCCGCCGCCGCCGCCGAAGCGGTCAGCGCATTTGCGCCCTCATACGTCTACCCCTACCACTACCGCGGACGCGACGGCGGCACCCAAGACCCCGCCGCATTCGCAGCCCTGGTCTCCGCCGCCACCCAAACCAAATTCGGCAACTGGTACGGCGCTTAATGCCCTTCAAGCGCCCGCAAATACAAAACACCGCCCTCGACGGGGCGGTGTGCTACCTTTGAATGACCGCTTTGGTGTAGGTTTCTCGGACGCCACATGCGCACCGTTTGAGTGACGCGGAACGTTGCCTGGCGTCGGAGAAGCGCTCAAGCGGGAAATCGCGGGGTTGGGCTTGGTGGGCCGTTTGTTGTTATGGGGATTTGAGTGGTGGGTTTGCCTTGGATCCGAACTGACGGACCTGTTGAGCAGCCCTAGTTGGGCTAAGCGCGGTGTCGGCCTTGCCAACATGTGGTCGATATTCGCGGTATTTTCTCGACGTCATCAACTTTTTCCACATGGATAGTTTGATCAGCGTGAGATGATTGGTTCGCAGGAGATATAGCCTGCGGCGGCGAGCGTCGTTCGTGATGTACGGGGCGCGGGTCATGCGGCGGCCCTCGCGGTTTTTGGTGGTGCTCTGGGGTGCTGGGCGGGTGCGATTGTGTTGATGATGACCAGTTGTCCGCCGCAACACGGGCAAGGCAGCGCAAGGGTGCGGAGCGGTTCACCAGCATCGTTGATGCTGCCTTCATTGATGTGCTGATGATCGGACGTTTTTGCCCCAAGCAGCAGCCTGATCCTGGCGATATTTGCGGCACGGTTGCCGTTTCCGAAAAAGCCATAGTGGCGGATGCGGTGCTGGCCTCTGGGCAGGACGTGGATCAGGAACCGGCGGATGAACTCTGCCGTATCCAGCGTCATGGTGGTGTGGCGACCCGCGCTTTTAAGACGGTAGTCTTTGACGCGGAAGGTGACGCTTTGCGCATCGAAACGGATTAGGCGGCTGTTGGATATTGCCACCCTGTGCGTGTAGCGCGACAGATAGGCCAACACGGATTTGGGCCCGGCGAAGGGTTCTTTGGCGTAAACGACCCAGTCGATTTGGCGCAGGGGTTTGAGAAATTCGTCGAAGGTATTGCGATCAATAAGGCCCGCATGTTCACCGAAGAATTGCAGCTTCCCGGCTTTGTGCAGCTTGGTCAGGCCTTCCAGAATGAGACGGCGATACAGACGGGACAGAACTCGGACGGACAGGAAGAAGTTTTTGCGGGAGCTGATCCATTTTGAACCATCCGTAGACAGGCCACCGCCCGGGACGATCATGTGGACGTGAGGATGGTGGGTCATCGCCGAGCCCCAAGTGTGCAACACCGAAATCATGCCCGCACGCGCACCAAGGTGCTTGGGGTCGGCGGCGATCTTGATCACCGTGTCCGCGCTGGCGCGCATCAGTAGATTGTAGATCTCGCGTTTGTTCTGATGCGCGATGTTGGCAATGGGCTTGGGCAGTGTGAAGACGAGATGGAAATACCGCACGGGCAGCAGCTCGGCCTCACGTGCTGCCAGCCAAGTTTTGGCGGCACCCGCCTGACATTTTGGACAATGACGGTTGCGGCATGAGTTGTAGGCGATGTGCTCATGGGCACAGTCGGGGCAGCGCGCGACATGACCGCCAAGCGCCGCTGTGCGGCAGCGCTCAATGGCGCTCATGACTTTGAACTGGTTCAGGCTGATGTGCCCTGCGTTTGCCGCACGCCAGGCAGCACCATGGGCGCGGAAAATATCCGCAACCTCCAGTGATGAACCTGGCATGGTGGTCTATCAAGGCTTAGGCTTGCCCTTCTTCCGCTTGGCCCCATTCAGATCATCCAGCGGACTGTCCACCGCCGCAATCATACCGGTTGCAACGCTGGCATAGCGCGCTGTGGTTGTCAGTTTGGAGTGCCCGAGCAGCGCCTGGATCACCCGGATATCGACGCCGCGTTCCAGTAAATGGGTCGCGAAAGAATGACGAAGTGTATGCAACGTAACCGGTTTTGTGATCCCAGCTTCCTGCGCAGTCTGTTTGAACAACCGCGATATCTGTCGCGACGAAAGGTGCTTGCTGCGATAGCCGGGAAACAGGTTCCGCTCGGGTGCAGGAACATCTCTATCCTGACCGGTGGGGCGCTCTTTCCACCACTGACGCAACAGGCCCAAGATATCGGACGGCAGCATGACGTTGCGATCCTTGCGCCCCTTCGATTGCACGATGCGGATGATCTCCTGATCGCTATCAATATCGCCGACCTTGAGCCGCACGACTTCGTCTGCGCGCATCCCACAGCCATAGGCCAGCGACAACATCACCCGTGCCTTAAGGCTGGGGGCCATGGCCAAGATGCGCTTGATCTCCTTCTTGCTGAGAACCAGCGGTATCTTTACCGGCTCTTTAAGGTGAAAAATCTCAGCCACGAGATCATGACGTCTCAGGGTCACGCGGAACAGAAACTTGACGCCAGTCATCGTCTGGTTCCGCGTGCAAATGCTGACGCCGCTCTCGACCAAATACTGCTGGAAATACTTCACATCGTCTGGCGTGGCAGTCTCCGGAGACCGCCCGAGCCAAGCCGCAAAACGCTTGCAGGCGCGCAGGTGGCTGGACTGGGACGCAGGGCCGAGATTGCGCCCTGACATATCCGCGATCATGCGCGCGCGAAGGGGGAGCATTGGTGTCGGTTGTTGAATGTTCATGGGAAAACCCTCTGTCAATCGAGGCAAAATCACCTCAACCAACAGCACACACCCAACTTCACAAAACGCGAAACAAATCCCAGATCAGCACAACGCCCAAAACAAGCGCCATATCGCGGAGCGATTTAGTGCTTGAGCCCAGACACACCGACGCTGCGCGGGCGTCGAACGGCAGGTTTCATTCTGACGTGAACTAGATACTCAGTCAGTCACTGAGCCAATGCTGAATAGTCATCTTGAGCATGTCTGCCCCGTCTGCTGCAGCGTCGCGCTCTGCGCTGAGGCATTGTGCAGCCAGCGCGCCCCAGACAATACAAACCAAAAACTCTGCTGCACCCGCGGGGTCAACATATCGTGCGAGCCGCCCCGACTGCTTGTCTCGCTCAAGCACCTGTTTCGCCTTTCCGACAAGCATCTGCCTGTAGTCCCGTACAAGCTGAAGATGGCGGGGCTCGATCGTTTTGCTTTGCGTCGCTGACATAACCATCAGGCATCCAGCAGGTTGCTGCGAGGCCTTGTCCGCCCCCTCCATCATGGCACTGATCACCTCGATGAGCGACTCGCTTCCCCGCCCTCGCGTTATTGCCTCGATCTGATTTTCAATCGTCTCGTGGTAAAGCTTCAGACTGTCTAGAAACATCTCCGGCTTTTTGCCAAACGAGTTGTAGAGACTGGTGCGAACGAGTGACGTTGCACTTTCGAGATCACTCAGGGTCGTCCCTTCGTATCCCTTGGTCCAGAACACTCCCATTATTGCGGCTCTAGCGGTCTCGGGATCGAACTCCAACGAACGTGGCATTTTGTACTGCTCCAAACAAAACGATTGACTCAGGGCGAGATCAGCGTTTAGGTCATTTTGTACTGATCGAAACAATACACAACCCCAAACCGGAAGGAAGAACAATATGACCCCCGAGATGATCTCCTTGCTTGTCTTTCTGGCGACCTTTGCTGCGCTGTTGCTTGCTCAGCCTTTGGTCCTGGCGCGGGCCAAAGGTATGCAATACGTGACCGGAAACCGAGCCGACCCGATCGACGCAGACTCCCCTGTCGCCGGTCGCCTTGCCCGGACTGTCAGAAACAGCATTGAAGCCGCCGTTCTGTTCGTCCCCCTCGTCTTGGCGACCGAGGTCTTGGGAACTTCAAACGCGCTGACGCAATGGGGGGCCGTCGTCTTTGTCGCCGCGCGTGTCGCGTATGCCTTACTTTACCCATTGGGCATCGTGGGCTTGCGTACCCTGGCTTGGAACGCCGGATTTGCAGCACTGGCAGCAATGGCACTTGGCCTGGTGAGTGGCTAAGACTTGCTGCGGACTGCAAGAGCGGACCTTGAAACTCAAACCTCTAAGGTCCGCTTCGTCCGCGAAACAGACCTTCACTCCGCCGCGTCTGCCGCATCAATCTGCGCCGCCCGCCGCTCGACCTGCTCCACAATATGCTCGACCATAGCCTCGTTGCTCAACTTGTGGCTTTGCTTGCCGGCCAGATACACCATGCCAGCACCAGCACCGCCGCCCGTGAACCCCACATCGGTCATCAGCGCCTCGCCCGGACCATTCACCACACAGCCGATAATCGACAGGCTCATCGGCGTCTTGATATGCTCCAAACGCTTTTCCAGTGCCTCGACGGTCTTGATCACATCAAACCCCTGACGGGCACAGCTTGGGCAAGAGATAATATTCACCCCGCGGTGCCGCAGACCCAGCGATTTCAAAATCTCGAAACCCATCTTGACCTCTTCAACAGGGTCCGCCGACAGCGACACGCGGATCGTGTCGCCAATCCCCGCCCACAGCAGATTGCCCATGCCAATCGCCGACTTCACCGTGCCCGATATCAAGCCGCCGGCTTCGGTAATCCCCAGATGGATCGGCGCATCGGTGGCATCGGCCAACATCTGATAGGCGGCTGCGGCCATAAATACATCCGACGCCTTGCAGCTGATCTTGAACTCGTGAAAATCATTGTCCTGCAAAATCTTGATATGATCCAGGCCACTTTCCACCATCGCATCGGGACAGGGCTCGCCATATTTATCCAGCAAATGCTTTTCCAGCGATCCGGCATTCACCCCGATACGGATCGCACACTTGTTGTCTTTCGCGGCCTTTATCACCTCGCGCACACGGGCCGCGTCGCCAATATTGCCCGGATTGATACGCAAACACGCCGCCCCCGCCTCCGCCGCTTCAATCCCGCGTTTATAATGAAAATGAATATCCGCCACGATCGGCACCGACACCTCGGGCACAATCAACTTCAAAGCCTTGCTCGACGCCTCGTCAGGCACAGACACCCGCACAATATCCGCCCCCGCATCGGTTGCGGCCTGAATTTGCGCAATCGTGCCCTTCACATCCGTGGTCTGCGTATTGGTCATGGTCTGCACGGTTATCGGCGCATCGCCCCCCACGGCAACATTGCCCACCATAATCTGACGGGACTTGCGGCGTTCGATATTGCGCCACGGACGAATGTGATTATGCGACATAAGACGGCTTTCCAGACGGGTTTGCAGACGGGGTTCAGACAGGTTTTATCTATGCAGACCCTGCGCCATCAGCAACCACAAAGCGGGATTTATTCGGTCGCGGTCACAACTTCGGCAACCAGACTGACGGCGTCAGCCAGGCCCGGATCGGCGCTCAAATCGGCCTGCGCATAGGTTTGCACCAAAGTTTCGGACGACAAGGCCAAATTGGACGTGACCGTGCCCGCCCGCCCCGCTGGGCCGTAATGCACACCATTGATCGCAAAATAAACCGCACCGCTCTCGCCCACGCGCAAGGTGGCGGGCTCCTCGGTGGCAGGCAAGGCAAACTTGTCGCCCGCATCCATGATGCCTTCAAAAATCACAGTGCCATCCGCAGCGCGCACACGCACCCACGCCGGACGGGCCGCGACCAGTTGAACTTCCGGCACAGGGGCCTCGTTCACCTGAATAGGAGCCGGTGCCGCTGTTTGCGCAGTTTCCGCAAGAACCGCCGCCAGAACACTGTCCACCGTCACAGGGCGAACTCCGTAATTCGGACCCAAGGTGGAAATCGGACCATCGCGCGCCACCAAAACCGGCACATCCAAGGCTTGCGGACGATATAACCGGTCCAATGCCTCGCTTGTCGGCGCCTCAAACGAGGCCAGCGTATCGGTTTGCCCGATCGCATTGGATGCACCGGCCAAAGGATCCAGATCCGACACCACGGTCGGGGTTTGGTCGACTGGCGCAAACTGCACCTTTTGCACTTCTTGCAGCACGGTCCAGCCACCATAGCCCAGGCTGCCAATCAACGCGATCAACACCAGAACCGAGCCCACCGCACCGGGTTCGATGCGTGAAATCATTGCGTCACCAGCCGGAATGAACGGGGTCGCAGAGGACGAGAAAATATCTTTTCCCGCGCCGTTCAATCCAAAATCCTTGCGCGCAGGCTTGGTCACAGAGGCCTCTTTGGACATGCCATGTGCTGTCGCAAAACCGCTTTCACGGCAAAACGTGTCAAACGCCCAATCGGGATCCATGTGCAAATATCGGGCATAAGACCGGACATAACCGGCAATAAAGCCCGGCGTATCAAATGCAACAGGATCGGCATTTTCAATCGCGGCAATATAGGATGCCTTGATCTTCAACTCGCGCTGCACATCCAAAAGGCTCTTGCCCATTGTGGCACGTTCGCCGCGCATCAGATCCCCCAAACGCAGGTCAAACCCGTCAAATCCCTTGGATTTCACGTCATCAGCAGCTTTTGCGCGTCTGAAGCTCTTACCGATCATCACAATTCCTGCACGTGCCCAAAATCGAAAGGCGAATCGAGCCGCCCCTTTGTCTTGGCAAAATCTTACCACAGCACAAATACCTTTGCACACGCAGAAAGATTAACCCGCCAATTCGGCACGATTCAGCGCACAATGCGACCAAAGCTGATCCAACGCGCCCACCAACGTATCCATCTCGCGCGGACCATGCACCGGCGACGGGGTAAAACGCAGCCGCTCGGTGCCGCGTGGCACGGTGGGGAAATTGATTGGCTGGACATACATGCCGAACTCTTCCAGCAACATATCCGACAGCTTTTGGGTGTGCTTTGGGTCGCCCACGATCAGCGGCACAATATGGCTGCCATGATCAATGATCGGCAGGCCCAGCCCCTTCAAACGCAGCTTCAAAACCTTGGCTTGTGTCTGATGCGCATCGCGCAACGCCTGATCGCCCTTCAAATGCGCCACCGAGGCCGCAGCCCCCGCTGCCACCGCAGGGGGCAAGGACGTGGTGAAAATAAACCCGGGCGCATAGGACCGGATCGCATCACACATCGCAGGCGAAGCCGCAATATAGCCACCCATCACACCATACGCCTTGGCCAGCGTGCCGTTGATAATATCCACGCGGCCCATCAAACCATCGCGCTCGGCAATCCCGCCACCGCGCGGGCCATACATGCCCACCGCGTGCACCTCGTCAAGATAGGTCAGCGCGCCGAATTCATCAGCCACATCGCAAATCTCTTTGATCGGCCCGAAATCGCCATCCATCGAATAGACACTTTCAAAAGCAATCAGCTTGGGGGCCGCAGGATCATCAGCGGCCATCAATTCGCGCAAATGCGCCACATCATTGTGACGGAATATGCGCTTGGCCCCGCCATTGCGACGCACACCTTCAATCATCGAGGCATGGTTCAGCGCATCGGAATAAATAATCAGCCCCGCAAACAGCTTGGGCAGCGTGCTCAACGTCGCATCATTGGCGATATACGCACTTGTAAACAACAACGCGGCATCCTTGCCGTGCAAATCCGCCAGTTCCGCCTCAAGCCGCTTGTGATAGACCGTGGTGCCCGAAATATTGCGTGTGCCACCGGATCCGGCACCCGTCGCCTCCAACGCCTCGTGCATCGCCGCCAAAACAACGGGGTGCTGCCCCATGCCCAAGTAATCATTGCCACACCAAACCGTAACAGGTGTCTTTTCACCATCCGGTTTGGTCCAGACCGCATGGGGAAACTGGCCGCGCGTGCGCTCGATATCAATAAACTTGCGATATCTGCCTTCGGTATGAAGATTCTCGATCGCCGTCGTCAGCATCTGGTCGTAATTCAAAAGACTTCCTTTCGTCTCCGCGCCTGGCCCAAACCAACCCACAGTTTAGAATTATCTCAAAACCCTTATAGGGTCAAAAGCCCGCGAGCAATACGCTACAATCTGTCGCTCCCCTGCTTGGCCTTATGCACCCGCCGCGCTAGGCTTTTCTTGATCCATATCAAACCCGCTTCATAAAGGCACCGATCATGACCCTAGACCCCGTCCTCGCACGTATCGACGAAACCCTCGACGCGGCCACCGACAGGCTCCTCAAGCTGCTGCGCATCCCCTCGATCTCGACCGATCCGGCCTATGCACAAGACTGCGACGCCGCCGCCGACTGGCTGGTGGCGGACTTGACATCAATCGGGTTTGACGCCTCCAAACGGCCCACCAAAGGGCATCCAATGGTCGTGGCCCACGCCGGCACCACAGGGCCACATATCCTGTTTTACGGGCATTACGACGTGCAACCGGTCGACCCGCTGGACCTGTGGGACAACGACCCCTTTGATCCGCAAATCCAAGATACCGCCAAAGGACGCGTGATCCGCGGGCGCGGTGCCTCGGATGACAAGGGCCAGTTGATGACCTTCATCGAGGCCTGCCGGGCATGGAAAGATATCCATGGCACCCTGCCCGCCCGCATCACGATCTTTTTCGAGGGCGAAGAAGAATCAGGCTCGCCCTCGCTGACACCGTTCATGCGCGACAACGCCGACGACCTCACCGCCGACATCGCACTCATTTGCGACACCGGGCTTTACGGCGACAGCACGCCTGCCATCATCACGCAATTGCGCGGGCTCTTACGCGAAGAAATCACCATCACAGGGCCGAATAAGGACCTGCACTCGGGCATGTATGGCGGCATCGCAATGAACCCCGCGCGGGTTCTGGCCAAAATCATCGCCTCACTGCACGATGAAGATGGACGCATCACCGTGCCCGACTTTTACGACGGCGTGCCCGAGCTCACAAACGAACTTGCCGCCGCATGGGACGATCTGAAATTCGATGACGCCGCCTTCCTCGGCGCGGTCGGCCTCTCGATCCCCGCGGGCGAAAAAGGGCGGCGTCCCTTGGAAATGATCTGGTCACAACCAACCTGCGAGGTAAACGGCATGATCTCAGGCTACACCGGCGACGGGTTCAAAACCGTGCTGCCCTCCAAAGCCTCCGCCAAAATCAGCTTCCGGCTGGTGGGCACACAAGATCCTTTCAAAATCCGCGAGGCCTTCCGCGCTATGGTGCAAACCATGCTCCCCGCCGATTGCACCGTCACCTTTGGCAACCACGGCGCGTCTGCTGCCGGGCAAATGTCCACCGCCGATCCAGCCTTTGCCAAAGCCAAAGCCGCGCTCTCGGATGAATGGCCCAATGCCGCAGCTTACGTCGGCTGCGGCGGCTCGATCCCGATCGCAGGGCATTTCAAAACCATCCTCGACATGGACGCGATGCTGATCGGCTTTGGCAAAGACGACGACGCCATCCACTCACCCAATGAAAAATACGACCTGTCATCGTTCCACAAAGGCGCACGGTCATGGGCCCGCATCCTGCACGCGCTTGCAAAATAACCCCGTGTCGCCCCTCTTGGGGCGGCGACACGTCACACCAAAACCAGCGCAAAAGCCCTGGTCACATCGATCAGATATGTCAAGGAAAGTGGCGCGGTTGACGGGGCTCGAACCCGCGACCCCCGGCGTGACA
>TARA_R110002167_G_scaffold186309_1_pt1 | contig 28705 bp, 38 predicted proteins | sample TARA_R110002167 | Tara Oceans TARA_R110002167 (sample SAMEA4398238) | marine metagenome | biome: Polar Biome; feature: [MES] marine water layer (ENVO:01000295) within the mesopelagic zone...; material: water (ENVO:00002006), including particulate matter (ENVO:01000060) such...
TTCTGTTAATAAATCTTTGAGTCTGATTACCACTTTCTGCAACTCCAGTACCTAGCTTTATCTTTAGGTCCTGGTGTATCGCAATTGTGTCTAGCTCGGAAAGATGATCTAGCTTTAGGATTAGATTTTCTGATACTCATAGTCTTTTCACCTGCTTTTTTAGCTGATGTACCACCATGACCAAAATTAACCTTCTTTACTTTAATAGTACCGTCAGCATTCTTTTTACCTGTGTTAACATATACTTTAAATTTTTTAGAGTCGCCTCGAGTAGGTTTATTGAGCTTTACTGTACGGCCTTGATATTCTGCTTCTTGAAATAGAATAGGTTCAGAAGATTCAAAGATTTCTAACCTGAGTGCTTCATTTCTGTATACTACTGATTCTTTAGTTTTCTCTAGTTTACCACCAGCTTTAACTGCAGCTTTGTATGCTTTAGAACCTTTGGGTGCTGATTTACCACCTCGTTTCTTTTTAGCATTTATATTAGCCCAAAGACCTTCATCTACTTCTTCTTCTGCATTAATCTTTTTACCAGCTTTAACTGCATCTTTATGTGCTTTAGAGTTTTTATGAGCAGGCTTTTCACCTCGTGCTTTTTTAGCTCGTATGTTTGCCCATAACCCCGGACTTGCTTCTTGTAATTTCATAATATATTATTTTTTTAACTTTTGTTTTAAAAATGATGGTGTGATACCTTTACCAAATATATAAGGATCATTTATCTTAATATTTTCTATGTTTTTACCCATACGCTGTATACGTTTACCTGTGCTTTTTAGAGTATCTTTCTTAAGTTTATCGTTTTTAAAAGCTTTTTTAATTAATCTAAATAGCATACGTACAAGACCAGCTAAAAGGAACCCGATTATCACCTCTCCAATATCAGAATCTTCATTTAATGGTTCACCATTTTCATTAGAATCTTCATTTAACTTATCAGAATCCCATTTCGCTAACCACTGCTCTTCAGTCATAAAAACTGGTTCGGTTTTATCAGTAATTACTTTGTGAAGTTCAACGTTAGTTTTCTCGTTTAATATGTTTTTTAACTTAATCATATCTATCTTACTGTGCTATTGTTAGAGTATGCATTGGTGGTGCAATTTTCAATACAAAAATAGTTGCACTAGATGCAGCTGTAATTTTTTTAAGTGATAATGGATACAATGTGCCTGCTGTTAAATTGGTAGCTGCTATTTCGCCTCCACCTGATAGATGGAATACAGCTGAGCCATGGGTTTTAACTATAACTGCTGCAGCTCCGTAATTGGAACCTGTGTAATTTGTTTCACCGTCAGGTACTGTTGTCATGCTTACATACTTACCTGGGTGTCCAATATGTTCAAATATATTTGCTCCTCCAAACTCATGTGAGCCTGAAGTATTATTTCCTGTTTTAGTGTATCCACCATATCCCATTGTTTATTCTCCTAATGATTTTATCATTTCTATCACTGCTGGTTGTGGTGATAAATCAGTTTTATCTGAACGAACATTTGTGTGTGTCCATACACCCTCTGCACCTGCTAGTGCTTGTTTATTTAATTCGAATGCTTTACCATTCAATGCTTCTTTATATGAATTTATTGCATAATTTGTATTACTTGAACTTCCTCCAGCTAAACCATCTTCAGTTAACGTTTTACCATTACCACCAATATACCCTTGTGTATTAAGCCATTTTTGTTGACCGAGTGTATCTAAACCTTCAGACATAATTACTGGTTCGTTTAGTAATGTTTGCATACCTTTAGATAAATTAATATTGAAATCTTTACCTAGTTTTACTACTAGATTTTTAGTAGCTTCTATCTGAGCAATAGTATAAGCATGGTGGTATCTAAATCCTCTAAAGTCGTAACCTAAATCAACTACTTGATCTGCTGGTACTTTGCCGTTAACATAAGTAAAATATTCATCACCTTTCTTAGTTAATGGACCATAATTACAAATTTCGATACCTATACTTTCTTGATTTAAACGCTTATTATTGTTAGCTTTAATACCAAGGTGGTGTGCCCACTTCTCAGGAGGGTGGCATTCGATAATAACACCATCAAAGTCTGTATTACCATCTCTTGTAGATTTACCACCTATAACGTAAGCAGTAGCGATATGGCGAACTCCACCAGATCCTGTTTTATCTCGTTCCCATGAAGCTATAACCCAATCAGGTCTATGTGACCCAGCAGTGTGGTGAAGATATATAGTCTTCTTATCCACTGTTTCATGGTAATATTCTTCATTTTCAAGATATTGTTTCTTGATATCCATAATGATCCCTTTATACATTGTATACTTTATCGTTAATAAATATCGAAAATATAGATTAACCAGTTCAAATTAAAACTTTATATACACAATATCTTTAGTATTAACATGAAATATCTTACCGAGATCATCTCTAACCCTAGTATATGGATCTGATACATTCTCTACACGTACAATAGCATCTTTATATAACGTACCATTAGCAGTTACATATGTTTTTTTAACTTTAGCTTTTTTACCTCTATCCATTAACTCTGACTCGTAACTTTTTAATTCTATCTAAAAACTCTGCAACTGAAATAACTTCATTACTAGTAGTTTTTATTTCAACTGCAGTTAGTTGATCAGGGGATCTCTCTACAATATTCATTAATGCTTGCAATCCTTGATCAGGCCAGAAAGAACCTAAACTATCAGTACCTATTAACAAGTAATCATTAGGTTGATCTTTATGAATTAAAAAATATTCCATACTAGTTATCTAACTGATAATCATGAGGTGGTAAGTAGTCTAAAGGGTTAGTTGGTTTTTCTTCTTTATTAGATTCACTCCATACAGCTCTTCCTTCCATACCTTCCCAATCTCTATCATTCCTAACATCGTTATTTTTCATATCTGTTGCAGTTAACATTCTAGGTGATACATTTAACTCATGTGCAACCTTTATTAATGCTTTTACATCTTTAGGAAAGCAATGACCACCGTAGCCTAAATCTCCATCTGGACCTGGAACTGACCAATGTGAGTATCCTAACCGTTCATCATGCATTGCATATTCAACTACTTTATCATAATCTATATCTAGACCATTACATATCTGATACATTTCGTTAGCAAATGAAACCTTCATTGCAAGAAATGAGTTAGTAATATACTTAACCATTTCTGCGTATGTAGAATCAGTCTTAATAATCTTAACTTTTGGAAAAGCTTTGACAAACACTCTACGAACCTTAGATGCAGCTGCTTTAGGTCCGCCAATTATTATTCTCGATTGATTTTTGAAATCATTAACTGAATTAGCTTCAGTAAGAAACTCAGGATTGAATACTATATCAATATGTTCAAACATAATATTCCATTTTGCTGTTGTTCCAGGTGGTATAGTTGATTTAACTATTACTGTTTTACAAAGTCCACTTAATGCATTTATCATTTCTAGAACCTCCTCTACAATTCCAACATAACAACTGCCATCGTCTTTCATAGGAGTTGGTAAACATACAAAAATTATATTACATTTTTCACATATTTCATGTAAAGTGTCACATGTACTCTCTTTAGCTATATCGTGTGTTTCAATATCAAAAAACGTTTTTAAACCTTCCTTTACCGCTGTTCCAACAAATCCTTGTCCTACTATTCCTATTTTATTTTTCATAACTTTCCAATATTTGGTTAATATAAATTTTTAAATTTTCTTTTGGCTTCCAACCTAACTCTGTATGTGCATGTGAATAATCACATAATGTAAATGGATATTCACCTTTTCTAGCTGGAATATATTTTGTTTCAGTCTTAAATAATTTTGCTACTTCATTTATAGAATAGTTTCTACCACTTCCTAATTCAAATATCTCTGCTTTAGATTTTCTACCTATACATTTATATAAACCATCTACAATATCATTTACATGAGTAAAATCACGTCGTTGCTCACCGTCAGCTGTAATAGTTAAAGGTTCACTATTTCTATATTGCCTTTCATATATACCTAATACTGTTGAGTAATCACCTTCTTCAAGTTGATGCGGTCCATACACATTATAAAATCTACATATAGTTGTATCTAACTCAAATGCTGAAGAGAATAGTTCACAGAGTTGCTCACCTGCATGCTTTGACCATGCATAAGGACTTCCATACAACCCATGGTGTACTGAACTTGAACCTGCATATATAACAGGTATATTGTAATTACGAGCTAGGTTCAGTATATTTAATGTACCGTTAACATTTGCTTCTACACATTTACTAGGATCTTTAAGTGAAGGTTGTATTCTAGCTAGAGCAGCGATATGGAATATAACATCATAACCTTCTAGAGAGAGTGACTTATCATTAATATCACCAGTAATATATTCACAACCATCCTGCTCATTTGATCGTTTACCTGTAGAATAGTTATCTAGAGATACAACATCATGTCCTTCTACTATTAATCTTTTAACTAAGTTTGTACCAATAAACCCTGCTCCTCCCGTTACTATTATTCGCATATTATCAACTCCTTTTCGTATGTATTCATTGTTATTATATCTATAGTAAGATTACCTATCTCACCATGGAATGTTTCGTTACCACTGTCTTGAATTATTTCAGACATCTGTTGTATATATCCAAAATCTTCTTGAGTAAATTTATTACCATCTATCTGTATTAAGATTTCATTTTGCTTTTCACTGTCAAAAGGTTTAATCTTTTCATACAAATCATATGAAGTATTTTCCTTCTCGATATACTGAGTATATTGATTACCATTTGCATCATCCATATACACATTACTACACCATGGTTCAAGTACTTCTAATAATTGCATGCTACCATTTTGTATTATAAATCCTATATCATATTTTGGTGGAACTATTGGTTTAAGAAATGAATCATGCTTAACAAAGTGACCCCACTTCCTTATAAACTCCCTAGTTGCTTTTTGATTTTGAGTTAACCATTCGTCTGTCTCTCTATTTTTCATAAAGACTTCACCATCTGGATTTCGTGTTGCACCGTCAGCAAATCTTGAACCTCTACAAGTCATATGATAAACAAAGCCTTTCCATGTTTGTATGAATTTAACTCCATTTAATTGAAATCTATTAAATATATCAGAATCTTCTTTAGATTGAGGTGCATAAAGAGCATCGTGTCCACCTATTTCCTGAAAGTCTTTTTTCCAAAAAGCCCATGGTGCAAATATACCCCCTGTTGTTTTGTTTTCTGTCTTTAATCTCTCTACCTGTGTGAGTAGCATATCTTCATCAAACTCTTCAGGTTCAATACCACAGTCTAACAATATTTTTTCCGGACCTGGTGGATGTAGTGGAGGTTCAATTCTAGTTAAAGAGACAATTACTTTATCATTTTTCCATCGCTCACCATTATCTCCATTATCTACTTCAGTATACATATGACTCTGGATAGCATCTAAAGCTCCTGGACAAAGGTACATGTCAGCATGGTATATCATACACATATCATGACTAGCAACTTCATTAACTAATCTATCATATAAAATAGTGTGGCCTAATCTGGTAGGACCATTGTTTCGAATCGCTTTAAAATTAGGATCTGTATCCATCATCTCTTGGCACCAATCCCATGTGCCATCATTAGAAAAGTCATCTGCTACGCAAATTTCTACTTCATGATGACCTTGATTCTTTCTAATAGAATCGTAAGACCATTTGAGATATTTTAAATTGTTTCTTCCTGGTTGTATAAAACTAATTTTCATTGGTATTGAACTCCGTAACTCTTTAATATAAATATCTAATTCAGCTGGCTTAACCTTTGCATTATGTTGTGAAAGTGTACTGTATTCACTAATATCATACACACTCTCTAGATCTATAAGGCTAGGTTTACCATCTATAAGAATAATATTATGTGGTACAAGATCATAAAAGAACATACCACTCTCTTTAATTCTATTCTTTAATATACGAAAAAAATCTCGAGGTATCAAATGACTATCAAACTCATTTGCAGATAATAATGGGCCTGCTTTTGTTACGTATCCAATAATGTCTGCACCTGCATAAATTAGCTGTGTTAATGCAGATGATAATCCATCAAAAAAGTTAGCTTGTATAGCTTTTCTAAAGTTATTAATACGGCAATACTCTGCATGAAATATTTTATAATACAATTGAGTAGATTGATCGAAGTAAATAGCACGACCATGGTTTACACCATCTACTACTCTATGTAGTTTGTCTTTTACGCAAGTTAATTGTTCAAAATTTATATCTGTGATTTGAATCTTTCCAACCATATTTTTTCTTTATATTCGTTATTATATCTTTTAGTTGCTGTCTCTGAACAGATCTTGTAGAAATCAGGTACAGTTTTTAATTTATGTGCTAACTCCTTGGCGTGACTCAGGTCACCGAGTTTAACTGTTGTTAAAGGGTGACAAATATCCTGTGTGTCTAAACCTTCATACCCAATACAAGGTATACCTAGATAAGCACAGTTAAGAGCAAATGTACCTGCTGCATGGGTTCTCATTAAATGTACTCCATACTTTCGCTTACTTAACTCTGTTAACCAATGAGTCCAATTCATGTATGATAAATGCGTTAAGTTTTCCATTTCCTCTTCACCTTCAATCTTCCTTCCCATACTCGGAACATATACCTTTTCTTGAAACTCTTGAGCAACTATGTATGAATCAAATCCACCATACCAATAACAGAAATTACCTCCCATCATTACACCATCTCGGAGATCATATGTATTACTAATGCTATCTTCAATCATTAAGCTACGCATTACTTTGCAATCTTTACCAGTAAGACCTCTAAAGTATGTTGCATCTGTCTCATTGTGTACAAATAAAAAATCCATCTCATGCAATGTATTGTAAAACCATATCTGCTGATTTAATGGGTAATCTTGAAAATACCAGTGAGGTCCTTCTTGCATTGAAGCTACCTGTTTACAATGATTACGTATCCTTGAAGTATTAAACTGTGGATTCTTCTTTGGTATGATACATACAGCTAAATCATATTCACCTTGTATATCACCTTCATGTATATTATAATGATCAGCTTGTAATGCACTCATCCAAGCCATTTCAGTTCTCATATTTGGATTATCTCTTGATACTTTTCCTGACCAATTACCTTCTGTAAAAAATGCTATCTTCATCTTACTATCCACATTGCTATAAGTTCAGCTACAACTTCAATACATAAAATTATACTGATTGGTATTAAATATTCCCACCAGTTTGTCTCACCGTCATTATTCCAATCAAAATAATCGAGCATCCATTTTTTCCATTTCATATATTTGCTCTTTATTTTTTAAGAATATCAGGATTCTGTTTTACTGTTTGTTTTGTAATTAAATCCTTTAGTTTAGTTGTAGACCATTCATGTGATCTACTTGTGTATATTACTTTAGGAGGCAAGTCATCACCTGTATATGGTTTACCAATATAATCTTCACCTAGTATTCTAACATCAGGTTTCCAGTACTTAATTAAATTGTAAAGCTCCTCCTCCGTTTGATATACGTATACATCATCTATATACCTTATAGCTTTTAAAGCTTTATATCTTTCAAATAAAGGTATAACAGGTTTATATTTAGTAAATCTAGTTGCAGATGGGTCTTGCTGTAAAAATATCATGAAATGATCACAATGCTTTTTAGCTTCCTCAAATGTAATAATATATCCTGGATGTAACAAGTCAAAATTTCCTGCTGTAAATCCTAGTATTTTTCCGTCAATCATAATAGTTCCTCTATGTATATAATTCGTTATATGTTCGTTCCATCCAATAGCTTACATGTCTATCGTTTTGTGGTATAGCGTTAAAGTGGTATATCCACCCTGCTTGTAAAAATCGCAATTCATCAGGAAACCATGAGTGACCTGGAATATGTAATAAATTTTTTCTGAATAAGTCTTGAAGATTGTATGCTTCAGACATATATTCTGTATCAATATTATTTTGCTGTACTAGGTAATTTATAATAGTCTGATCAGTACCAGCTTTTATTTGTTTACCTATATTATTAATATGATCAATATGTTGAGTATAATACTCTTGAACACCTTTATAAAATGGTATGTGTTTCTTACTAGTTATCTGAAATCCTCCGTTAAAGTATTTCCAAGGTTTAACTTGAGGTGAGTTCGGAAAACTAGCATTCCCCCAATCTCGTATACTTCGAGTTACCCACTCATAGCATCCATTGTTCAGAGTAACTCCAAACTTACCTTGAGTCTCTTTAAAAAAGTTAGGACAATCTGGGTGTATTATAGTATCAGCATCTACAATTAATACTTGATTATATTCTACATTATTGTAAGCTAATATATCGTGAACCCAGTAGCGTTGTAATGTTATTTTAAATTTATTAGGATCCATTATAGCTTCGTCCCACTCTATAACTTCAATATCATCGTACTGCTCTGACCACTTTTGCCAGCTTTTTATAGAGTAATGATATGGAGTACTCCTGCTATCATCTAACTTTATATTTGGTATAAATACTATATTTTTCATTTAACTTCCATATAATTTTTAATATATTTATATCCCCATTGATCTAACGAAATAGTGTTAAATGGAAATCCTTTGTAACGCTTTAACTCAAAAAACTCACAGATACATTCCCAATCATATTTATCGGACTCCCTATCTGTACGCTTCCTACTGAAGTAAAATTTAGGATGTAAAAATCGTGCACCATTGATAATAATACTATGATTAGCTATTAAATCATCGTCACTTACACCATCAACATTTAAAAATTTACCTCTATTTGGTTCAAATATTTCTATATTACCAGGTAATTTTATAAACTCTTGACGATTATTAAATAAATTTTTACGAGCTTTAGACGAGATAATAATATCTATATCATCATTTTTTCTGATACCCATAAGCGCAAGAATACCGCTCTGTGTAATAGTATATTCTGACTCAGGAATAGGTAATAGTTTTATCTGATCGATACCATATACATTGTTTGTTAGAGGTTTAACTCTATGGATACCATCGCGTTTCCTTGGTTCTGCATAGATCTGAGACGTTTTCATATAGAAAGGTATATAAGGTTTACCTGCTATAAGTCTACCTATCATAGCACATGCTCTGTGATAGTTATGTCTTATAAACCCATTATCAAACTCTACAGGTGTTGATTTTAGAAAATCTTCTATTTCAGAATCAGTCATAAGTTCGAGGTTATTATAATATTCCTCAGTCATATTTTCCCATCCTAAATCGTGATGATTTTGAACACCATGCCTGAACTCGGCTATCATACAATTATAGTATTGCCAATTCTCCGGCTTTAATATAGCTTCTGTTTTATTTCTGTTATATTTACTAGAGAAGTATTCTACTATATCTCGTACAGTTACTAGTTTACCTTGACGCAGTATTTCCTTACCTCCTCCACCTGAAGCTAATTCCATGTTTAAAAAATAATTAATATCAATAGGTGAAAATTCTGGTATTTTATTATCCTTTACTTTCTTTTTATGTTTACCAGTATTAAGGAAATGCTTATTACTTCGTGAGTCACCTACAAAATAATTAAAATTCATACTCGTTTTCCACATCGAGTAATTAAAACTTAACTGATCACGCTTGCTTTTATATTTTATCTCTTGCCACCACGTCTCCATAGTTTTAATACAATCAGACTCATTATGACGTCGCAGTACTTGCATAGTAACTGCAAGTGAATTATCTTTAGGATAACCTTCATTAGCATATCCTTGAACTTGCTTATGAATAACTTCTGGATCATCTTTATAATTACCATTCTTCTTACCAAAATAAAATATAGTATCAGCTTCTTTATAAACACAATCTCTAGGATCTAAAACATTTTGATTATGATCATGTACTGCAAGATTTACGTCTTGAAGGTAATGCTCTATAAGTTCATTAACATCAGATTGAATAATTATATTACCATCTACCCATAAACTATAATCATAATCAGGAAACCACCTATGAGGTAATAATTTATACTTTCTAGCATTACGTGTAGAGTCTTCATATATAGCAGGTACATTTTTAATAGTCCATACATCTGATTTAATATCACTATCTGTAAAGCATATAAAATCCCACCCCTCTGGTAGAAAGGTCGGATCAGGTAATTTATCATACCCACCAAAAATAGCTGTATATATAACTTTTTTATTTACCATGGACAGAACCCTTTAATAAAACGTTCAGCATTATAATACTGCTGTGAATTATTTAGCTTAATTAAACAAATATTTTCGTAATATACTGGTTCAGTAAATTTAATATATGGTTTAGGCTCTAAATCATCTGTATAAGGACCAGTATCAACTGGTGAGTTGAGAGGTACTATACATGTATGATTAGAATCGAATATTTGATTCCAGGAGGAGCATACACCATTTAAATTTAGTTTAGTTAATATATCATGCACATTTTGTTGAGTAGCGTGACATGTATGACCATCCATTGTACTGAAGAATTGTGTTAGATTATTATCTTTGAGATACTGTGTTGCATCAAAACTTGGCCAAGTTAGATATACAAACTCAGTAGCTGCTTTAACACACATCTCTATTACACCTTGAACTGCATCTAGGTCAGGTAAGTGCTCTATAGTATGAGTACTAATAACAAAATCAACACTATTTTCAGGAAAAGAAAGATTTGTTATATCAGCTTGTATACAAGGTATATTTTGTTCTTCCATTTGATTGATATAATCTTCCTCTATATCGATATGCAATCCATTAACTCCTTTAAAGTTATTCTGAGCATATTTCCTCATTTTACCAGTCTTTGCACCTAAGTCAATAAAGTCAAAGTGATTCATATAATCCTCTGGAACTGCGATATGTGTTGAATCCCACCAATTACCATTTACAAATATTTTACCTGCTCTATTCATAACTAAGTAACCCTTTATTATCTGCTTTCCTAATATCTCTCCACCCACCTTGCTTTATATGATGTAAGTAACAAGTACCAATAACAATAGAGTGCTTTATACGAGATTGTAATTCTTGATCTTGATGTCCCCACTTATCTTCATCTGCTGTACTAAAAATATTTTTGTTATTATCATAGTAATTTGAGATAACAGTTTCTCTAGTCATTGCTAAACAAAAACCATTTAACGGTATATCAGTAACTTCAAATATTTTACCATTCGGTAATAATGAAGTTTGATTTATATTATTAGCATTATTAGATAAAGGTCCAAATACTGCATTATCTTTTAATTTGTGTTTACGTATTTCATCAATAAAACTATTAATAGTTTCATCAATAATTTGGTCATCTGAAGTAACTATTACAATATCACAACCGTCGTTAATTGCTTGCTTAACACCTTCATTCCATGTATAAGTTAACCCACCTTTATATTGATTTTCAACTCGAGTTATATTAAAATTATCTGGCATCTCTTCAATCTCAAATTTATCCTCTGATGCGTTATCGAATGAATATAAGCTAAATGAGTGTTTACAGCATGTATATAGTGATTGTAAATAATCATTAAATAATTGAAATCCATTATCTCTATGTGTTGCACTTTGATGTGTAGTGCATATGAATCCTACTTTACTCATAATACCTTTTTCATTTTTGTTAAGTCCATAGATAAATTGCAAGGAACGTGTGTTGGTCGTAAAGAGGGAGTTACATCCTCTTTTGTCTCGCACCCTAACTCATACATAGTTTTTAAATCAGTTCCTATATTATAAACCCCGGTACAATTTTTATTAATTAACGTAGTAATAATCTTTGCAATATTGTTTACATAATCAAAATTACCTACTTGATCAATCCATGCTTCTTCATACTGAAATGGAGTAGGTTTATGAGTACATCTAATAAGCATATAATCATTACATGTTAACTGGACATGACCATCTGATAATAATTTAGTATACCCATACCAATTATTACAATGCACTGGTACTGAGTTTTCAGATGCTAAATTATCTGAATTAGCATAAACGTAATCTGTTGAGATATGTATTAATTTAACATTCCACTTATTACAAAAATCAACTAAATCAGCTGTACCTTTATAATTTACGTTCCAATGAGCTTCTTTATCATTGCTATATGTATCAGTATTAGCTATACAGTTAATTATAACATCATATGGCATTGCTTGAGCAACTCCGTGAAATATTTCAGTCATAAGATAATATGTATCTGTATCAGTAATATCAAATCCATCCACCTCTCTTGAGACAATATCCCAATCACTTTGATTTTTTAGTTCAGTACCTAATAAACCATTACCTAGTATTAAAACTTTACTTTTCATCAAAAAACCTCTTTACCCAATATATAACATATTCAATATCTACATCAGTCATATTATTATGACATGGAAAGCTAACTAAACGTAACCACTCTTTATCTGCTACAGGGTAATCTCTATCTTGCTTTAATATTTTAAATTTATGCAATGGTTTAAAGTGTACAGATGTATGTACTTTTTTAGATGCTAAATAATTAATAATATTATCTCGATCACTAGGATCAACTTTAGCACAATAATACTGTACAGTTTCTGAGTGAGGGGGTATCTGTATTAAGTGTCCTAACTCATCATTGTAACGTTTTTGTATATGTCGCCTCCATTCTAGATTTTTAGGTAACTTCTTCATTTGCTCTAGACAGATAGCTGCTTGTATATCTATCATATAACACTTGGTACCTAATTTATCTACTTCATAATCCCATGAATAACCAGGTTTACCATTCATAGCGTTATTTACCCTTGAATATGTACTCGTTATACCTAACCACGTAAGCGGTGCTATCTTATCGTATAATTCTTTATCATTAGTAGTGATCATACCACCATCACCGCAAGGCATAGTCTTAACTGCTTGGAATGACCATACAGCAACATCACCTTTAGTACCTGCTCCTGGTGTATAACAGCTATGTGCGGTATCTTCAATAATTAAACCATCATAAAATTCTCTTATAGCGTCAATATCAGCTGGAACACCTGCTTGATTAACTGCTATGATAGCTTTAGTATTTGGTTTAATATGTTTACGAACATCTTCAGGATCAATACACATTGTATGAGGATCAACATCTACTATATTACTAGTACAGTTATTCCATAATGGAACTACTGCAGTAGTCATGAATGATATTGTAGGATTTATAACATCTGCATCTTTAATATCTAATGCTTTTAGTATTAAATCTTGCCCGGCTGTTGCGCTATTAACTGCAATTGCATATTTTGCACCAACCATTTCAGCAAACTCTTTTTCAAATTGAGCTACTTTAGGTCCTTTACCCCACCAACCACTTCTTATAACTTCAGCTACTGCTTGTATTTCTTCTTCACCTCCTGCAGGTTTGAGTACAGGTAAAATCTCTTTACGTATTTCCATATTATCCCTCTATCTTAAATGTTGTGTAAGACTCTCCATCTCTATTATGTTCTTTTAACCATTGTGCTGCTACTTGTGTGTCCATATCTACCCACTCTTGTATTTTTTCATTACCGAATCCGTTGTACTTCAGATAAATTTTACAATCCCCTTCTTTCATATCTACAAATACATCAGCATGCTTCCATTTAGGTGTACCTGTTTTTGATCCTGGTGTATGGTGGTGATCGTAATCGAGCTCCGTTCTCCAATTTTCATATCCATGCTCTAGCATCTGTAAGTTTAGATCTGCATTAGGTACTGTCATCATATACTCATCATATTTAATATTATGCTTTCTCATAATATCACCACTTACTAATGTAACCCCATCAGTCCAATATACTTCAAATGTATCCATATCTTTAACCTTCAATGACTCTATTGTATACTCTTTTCTAGGGTTATACTTTCGTTGACCACCATGAAGTCTAGTACCAAATACACCACAGTTTGGTATATCTCTAGATAGTCCAGTTATAAGATCTAACCAGTTATGTGTATTAATTATAAGATCATCTTCTTGATAAATATACCAATCTTCATCAGTTAAATACTCTAACCCCTTATTCATTGCTACTGCAAGATGACCACCAGGTTGTGATGAAGTTTTTATTATGTTAGAATATCCAAAATCATATGATAAAAATTCATCATCTGGATATGTACCATTTTTTACAATAACTGTTTTTATATCAAACTGCTTGTTTGAGTATACTGAATCTATAACTTGTTGAAGTATAGATAACCTGCTTCCTGTTGTTGGAATTACAACTAAAATTTTCTGTTTATTTGTCATATATTTTCATCCAATGATCACACATCTCATACATTAATTCTTTAAAAGAGTATTTCGGTTTCCACCCTAACTCAGTTCGTATCTTTGTAGAATCTCCTTTAAGATAAGGTAATTCTTCAGGTCTCATAAATTTAGGATTTTGTACAACATACTCTTTATAATCTAAATCTAGATAGTTGAATACTAATTCACACATCTCTCTAACAGAATGAGTTTGCATAGTTGAAACTACCCAATCCCCTGGTTCGTCTTCTTGTAACATTAAATGCATTGCTCTAACATAATCCCAAGAATGACCCCAATCTCTATAAGAATCCATATTACCTAATTCTAGTTTATCCTGCAAACCTAGCTTAATACGTACAGCTGCTTTTACAACCTTATTCGTTACAAAATTACTACCTCTCCTAGGAGATTCATGGTTAAATAAAATACCATTAGTTGCATGTAATTTATGAGCTCTTCTATAATTACGAACAATATTGTATCCAAATACTTTTGAACAACCATATGGTGAAACAGGATTCATAGTTGTTGATTCTCGTTGAAACCCATCATCCTCTACCGATAATCCAAACATCTCAGATGAAGATGCTTGATAAAATTTAGCTGATGGACATGACCTTCTATATGCTTCTAATATATTAAGTACACCTAATGCATTTGTTTGAACAGTAAATTGGGGTATATCATAACTAATCCTTACATGAGATTGTGCAGCTATATTATAAATTTCATCCGGCTGTATACTATCTAATAAGCGTTCAATACCACCTTGATCTAATAAGTCACCATAGTATGTATGTATTTTATTTTCTAAATGATCTACCCTAGACTCTTGATGCTCTGGTGTTGAATTTCTTCTAATAATACCGTGCACTTCGTAACCTAATTCTAGTAAATACTCTGCGAGATAGCTCCCGTCTTGTCCTGATATTCCTGTTATAAATGCTTTCTTGCTCATGTCTTCTATCTTATTTATTTTATATTAATATACGAAAAATAACCTTGTTAACCAACTATTTTATTTGTAATGTTATGTCAGGATATACAAATAATGTATCTTCTGATAGTGCATTATCATATTCTGTATCTATATTCTGACATGCAGCTCTTCCATAGTATAAAAAACTTACATCAGGTAGATCGGTATAGAAGTCTTGACCATATTTAGCTTTAAATTTTCGTATTAGGTAATCATCTTCACTAGTTGCAGTTCTTGGCCAAGAAGGATCTAAATCTATTTCAGCAGCGCTATTCCAATAACCAACATTTTTTATTGCATCTACTGTGTGACCTATACACTGCATATCATTGCGATGTGCTCTACCACCTTCAAGTGTATACTGTAAGCCTCTTTGTAGTACTTGCTTAATACTACCTGCCCCTATGTCTAAGTTAATCTCATATAGTTGTGTTCTACATATTTCAGTACCAGAAGATAATTGGTTATACATGTTCTCTATATGGTTAGGGAGCATTATATTATCATCATCACAATAAACTATATACTTAGTGGTAGCATTATGAATACCAACATTCTTTCCACTAGCTCCTGCGTTCCATATATGAGGTATAGGTGTTTCAAAGTATTTAATTCGTGTATCATCTATAAATAATTCACATACACGTTTTGCCCATGGACAGCTATCACCTATTACGATATGTTCGTAATCAGTAAATGTTGATTTCTGTACTGCTTTAATGCATTGGAATAATAAGTCCGGTCGCCTGTGTGTTGGTGTGATTACTGTTATTTTTGCCATATCTATCTCGTCTGTAAGTAAGGGTCAATATTATTATCAGTGTTAAAAACCTGCATTTTAGAAACATCTGGCCAGTCATTAATTGACCACTGTACTGGTTTAGTTTTAATAGCAGTTGGTAGTTTTTCAATACCTAATTCAGCTGTTTCAGGAGTCATGTAGTAATGATAACCTACCATTTCTATGTTTTGATCTCTCCAAGGAACATCAGGTAATCTACCATCATACGACATTTTTTTAAGCTTAATTGCTGCTTCTTTATTATCAGTCAATATAACACCACCTCTACCGAGGCTTAAATGCTTTCTAAATTGAAAGCTAATACTCATAAAAGTTCCAGGAATATAACTATCCTTTTTCCATAACACTGCTGCATCAATAATATTATCAGTTAGATAGTAATAATCTTTCCAAGCTTCATCTTTAAACTCTAAACTTAGATTTAATTTTGCTGCCAAAAATGGTACTGATATATATGTTCTTTTAGGTACAGATATAAATTTAGATCGTTGATATCTTAAACATAACTCAATTCCATGAGTGCAACAATCTACAGCTACTGCATAAGGTGAACCAAAGAATTCAGCTATTTTATTTTCGAACTGCTTAATAACATTAAAACTCATATTAATCTTTATTTATATTTTTTAAAAATATATTACCGAAATTACCCATGAAATTATAAATACCTAACTCTTCAAAGCATTCTAATTTATCTTTAATACCATCTGCTGTTAAGCAATCTTCATATAATTTTTTTCCTTGAACACCATTGAACTCAATATAAAGATATTTGACTCTATTTTGTAGAGTATTAAGGGCTCCTTCTATAAACTCACGCTCTCCTCCATTAACATCTACCCACATTATATCAATATCACTTATCTGATCGTTGTTATTTAACCATGTATCTAAACGAGTAGATTTAACCTTAGTACTCTTATTAAACGATACATCAGTAAATATATTCAAATGATTATCTGGTTTTTTAATTGAACTAGATGCTGACCACCCTTCTTCAAAATCATAATGACGTCTAGTTTCGCTATCACTTGCATACCAGTCGATATCACCATCGATATTTGATAGAGCAGTCTTAATCAAATTAATATTACCTATATTACCAGCTACACGATTAAATACTTTAACTGACCTCTCATCAGCTTCAAAAGAATATATCTCTGATTTAGGAAATAGCTTACTAAACTCTAAACTATCCTTACCATCGTATGTTCCTACATCAAGAATAGTAAGTTTACTATCTGTATTAAATATTTCAGTAAATATTTTTTTGTCAATTTCTGTATCAGTCATTTTTGTCTCTTAAATTGTATAATTTGATTCTGCTTTTTGAATAATCCATGAAGGTAATCTAATATCACTTTCAGTACGATTATTGTATTGAGGGCCCCACCATTTGGAAGGAACTAGTATTTTACCATCTGTTTTATTAAGATATGCTCCCCACCAGCTATATGAACTACAAGCCATTATAAGGTTATTGCAATGTGTCATGCTGCATAAATCCATAAATTCAGATTTAGGTTCCATGTCCTCATATGTTGAGTATTTAGAATACACTACATCATTACTATCAAGATTTGCTTTGCACCATTCAACATCATCACTAAATATTACAAACAAGTTATCAGTATCCCTAAACTTAGACATAGCTTTTTTATAGTACTCACTATTAAGTAAGACTAAACGAGCACCTTTTTCACTTTTTACATCACCGTGACGTATATGTACACCAGTAATAGTGTTAACATTATACTGCTTTTTAAGCTCATCGAAATATTGAGAAGCTTTTAATTCAATAAGTGGTTTAAAGGTAAACTCTTTTTTAATTAAATCACGTATACTATCAAAGTATTTATATGATTGAAAGTATCCTTTTATATTTGTACCATCTGCTATGTTTAATACTTCAGGACTGAATTTTGCATAATCACGACCATGATCAAAGGTTTTATTATATTGTATATCTGCTAATGGTAGCACTTTACCTGTTAATTCAAAACACTCTAATATTTGTAGATACATGTAATCAGCTTTATCTATTACTGGATTATAGCTTGAGTCAATAACTTTCTTATTATCACTAGGTATAGCAAAATCATAACCTTGTTTGTTTGCTATAGCAAATAATGTACTGTACTGAAACATCTGATTAGCTAATCTACCAAGATGTCCTATTCGTTCAAATGTTATCATAATTTTGCTTTGTAATAATCTTTTTTATTCCAATTAGTAAACCTATCTAATGCAACCTTGCCGTGAAATCCAAATGGCGTTACATCTTTATTTTCTTCTATCTCTTCATTATGAAACTCTTGACTAAACTTAGCAGCTACACGTTTAGGTGCCCACGTTAATCCAGCCTCTTCATATATATGTCGATTTTTTACTGATACTAAAGCATCTTCTTGCCAGTATTTACCTTCACGTGGTTCCCATGGAATATCAACTCTAGTAGGTAGTTCTAATAATTCTTTACTACGAAGGCTAAAACCTCCATTACCAACAAATATATCACGACCATTAATATCTTTATACGAATGATCTTTAGTCCATAAAGCACCTATATAATCATACTCTAGAAATTCACTATCCCATTTATCTGGATTTATAATGAATCCATCCCAGTTAATAATTAAAGCAAACTCACTATCAATATGTTTATACAAATCGTAAATAATAAACTTACTATAACCTTTATACGTTAATTTATCACATTGCTCAACTTTAATCCCTTCTGGTGCATGAGGTAGCTCTCCATCACTAGTATGTGTTATTAACTTTACGTCTGCAAAATTACCATGTTTAGCTGATTCCTGAAGTGCATGTATTGATTCATCTATCCTTACTGAAGTTGCGCATACAATCGTTATGTTATTTAAGTTAAGCATTTATAAAAGTTTTATCTAATTTTTGACCTTCATAAGGACCTGTTTTATATTCATACACAATAGTATCTTCTTGCAGTATCTTATAGGTATGACCACCATATAATGTAAAACTTGCATCTCCTGGAGTTAGTATTGGTGTAGCTAGTAATGTGTCATCTATATCGTATAAGTAACATCTAACTTTACCTTGAATTACAACCCAAGATTCTTGTGCTATCTGCTCTGTATAATGTCTATCTTTAGTTATATGTTTATGAGCTGGAAATGTTTTGTCTTTAGGCATTTTAAGAGTTGCACACTGAATAAAATTATCTTCTGGAATGATATCATCCCTACCAGTAATATCTGATAATCTATTTATTACATGTAGTAGTTTACTGGGTTCAATTTTTGAGTATATTTGTTCCATATTATTTCTCGTTTTGTTCTTTAATCCATGCATATGTTTTTTCAATACCATCTCTTAATGGTTGTGATACTTCCCACTGCAATTCATTTCTATATAATGTATTATCTGAGTTTCGACCGTTAACACCTAATGGGCATTTGTGACCATATTTATCAACAAACTCTTGACCATCTATATTATCTATCGATACACTTTTACTAGATATATCAATAGCCATTTTAGCTAAATTATTAATACTAATCATCTCCTCAGAACCAATATTAACTGGACCTGTAAAAGTAGATCTTGTTAATTTAATAGTTGCATCGATACATTCATCAATAAATAAAAATGATCTAGTCTGATTACCAGACCCCCATACCTCAATACTACCTCCTTCCTCTGCTTGAATAACTTTTCTACACATTGCTGCAGGTGCCTTCTCTTTACCTCCTTCCCAAGTACCTTCAGGTCCAAATATATTATGATAGCGTGCGATACTGACATCTAAACCGTAATTTTTTTTGAATGCTAAATACATTCTTTCACTAAATAATTTTTCCCATCCATATTCAGAATCTGGAGCTGCTGGGTAAGCTGATTCCTCAGTACAGTTAGGGTTATCAGCATCTAATTGATTATACTCAGGATATATACATGCTGATGATGAGTAGAATACTTTCTTAACTTTTTTAGCTACACATTCATGAGCTACATTTAAGTTAACTAATGCAGAATTGTGCATCACATCAGCATCATGCTCGCCAGTAAATATATAACCTGCTCCACCCATATCAGCTGCAAATTGATATAGTTCATCGATGTTAGTATCTATTACCTTAGCTACTAATTGTGGATCTCGTAAATCACCAACTATAAATACATCAGCTTGAGTCTGTGTAAAGTCAGGTTTCTTAAGATCAACTCCTACTACATGAAATCCTTCACTTTTTAACCTTGTTACCATATGGCTTCCAATAAAACCACCAGCACCTAATACTACTGCTCGTTTCATGCCTGTCCCTTTATAAATAATTCTAATTCGTCTTGTATTTGCATATCTAATTCTCTGTTTTCATTTACTAACCTGTAATCAAATGATTTACCGGTATTTTTTCTACGTATAGCTTCAGCATGTTGTATAGCTACTTTGCTTTTACATCCAATCAAATCAGTACCATCATAAATTGATTGATCAGAACTGATTCGCTCAAATTGCCATGGATCTAAACCATCTTTAAGATATGAGCACATATATTCTTTATCCCAAACTGACCACTCACAAGTTATCCTGAACGCTGAGTTTTGAGCGTATGATACTAATTCATAATCATTAACCTGTTTATAAGGATCATGCTTTTTATTCATATGAGTTTGAAATATAGAATTAGTTAAACAAGCACGACCAACATTTTCACCTGCACATTGACTAATTAAAGTATTAATTAAATCAACATCTACATAATCTAATATAAACTGATCCTCCATTGTATATATAAATTGCTTATCATTAATTGATTCGAAAAACTTACGAAGATCATTAGCATACCACTCTGGACCTAATTGTTCACCTAAAGATATAAAACTGAAGTTACTGGGTAGTTTCTGTGTAGGCTCTTTGTATCCTAAAAAAATAACTTTTTGAGTAGAGCTCCAGAACTTATTAAACAGATAAGCAAAAGGTTGTAAGCAATGGTGGTAGTTATCTGATGTTGAAATATAAATATTTGTATTTTCTATCATTGTATGGTCTCTAATATATACTTGACTCGTTGTTCAGATGTATGATAGTTAGTTAGGTGTTCGTAACCTTTTAACCCTATATCATGACATTCACTTTTGTTATTAAGGTAGTATCTTATTTTTGTTTCAAATTCTTGTATTGTGCTATACTCAACATAACTCGTTCCATCAATAAATTTATTAGGAAATAGTATATTATATTTTTGTGTGAATGCACAAGTTTTATTTGCAAATATCTCCCATAACCTTGCACAACAATCTCCACCTCCCCATGCGTCTACTGCAATATATGACTGTGATAGTATATTTTTGTAAGTATTAAAATCATATCCACCTCCTGTAACAACTTTAAATCCTTCATCCTTTAGTTGATTACAAAGCTGCTCTGTTTCTCTCCGTAAACCGTCATTAATCTGACCATAAGCACAAAATAAATCAATAGTTTTTTCTTGAGGTACATCATTATAATAACGTTCAACTGCTCCGAAAAGTAAAGGTATAATACCTAATTTAGCATCTTCTGGGTAACATTCACGCTTAAAGTACCACTTACAATATTCTAACATATCCGTATTAACCCATTGTGTACCTCTACGTCTTGATGAATCATACTTAGCTTCAGCTACTTGACCTACCTCAGGTTGACCTGAAAATGTCCATTCACTTCCATCAATATATACAGTACTCTCAGGTCTATTGACTCTCTTAACAACATCATAATCTATACCTGGATAGGTTCCTCTCTTTTTACCCCAAATAGCAAAAATATAATCAGCATCTTTTGCATACTCATAAAATTCTCCTATAGGTAAAACATCTTCACTGCGAACACCATTACCAGGGCATGAACATTTTAGCTCAATTCCGTTTTTATATATACCTTCAATAATTGTTTCAGCTAAGTAGTCAAGTTTTTCATAAGGTGTAATAGCAGCTATTTTCATAAATATATTTCACCTTTTATAAAATTATGCTTGATAGGAAACTGTCTTTGAGATTCATAACAAGTACTATACCTAACAACCATATGATTTGAACCACATTGATTACTTAAATTAATTTTAGCTTTCGATTTTATATACAGCTGTACTCTCATACTAATGTTTCTAATATTTAACGCTTTGTTTATAAAATTAAACGGCGTAGATTCTAACGGTATATGTGACCAATAGAAATAGGGTAAATCATTATCTTTTAATACCTTAGTCATATTATCAGTATCACGTTTATATGTAATTTCATCATGTTTACCACGCTGCGTACCAAATCTGTTTGATACTAGTAAACAACCAAAATTACCATCACTGTGCTCGTTAATAATATAATTACCTAGATTAATTTCTGCTTGCGTCCAGTATATTTCAGGTTGAGAGTCTGTATACTCTTCTTCACTAAACTGCCAGAACTTAAGCATTTGTTCTACTAGAGGTATATCAGTATTATTATCATCATAAATACGGTACTGATCATGAAACACCTCACCTTTTATATCATCAATAAATCCATCTATATAAGGATTATTATTAAATGTAATATACGCATTTTTATGCGAATTTCCAAATAATTTAGCAAGTAATTGTTCAGAGGGTATATAAACTTTACAGTCAGGGTATTTAAGTTTTAACAATCTAGGCATAGCTGATAGTATACCCCAATCTCCAATACCATGAGCTGTTCTCATAACAACAAACTCTTGCTGCTCGAGATACTCATCAGGTATATAGGATGCATCAGTAACTGAAAATCCTATATTACTTTTATCACTTACCTGATATAATGTATTGTCGTAAACTCTGTAGAATATCATAACTATATAGTGTCATAAAATGCATTCTGCTTCTCTTGTCTACCAATATCTTTTGGATGGTAAAGACAAAACTTTTCTTCTGCTGGAAGATTTGCAAATTTAGTATAACCTTTTAATTGTTCGTGTACTGGTTTAACCCAGAAAATATGTTCAGATTTTTTATATAATCTCATCTGCCAATCAGGAAAATTAACCCAGCTTTGATCGTTTAATTTCCATCCCCATTTAGCAACATGCTCGTCTGTAATACCTGCTACTGTATTAACTCTAGGTACCCAAAATGCTTCTGTATCTTGATTTGCTTCTAAAATAAAAGGTAACGCTTCAATTAAATATTCATTAGGTACTTCATCTGCATCGATTTGGAATATCCAATCCCCACTACATTCTTTATTGAGGTTGTTTTTATATTGAGCAAAATTCTTATCTAAATTATAAGAACAATGTTTATACTCTAACGCTTTCTGTGTTTCATACCTCTCACAAACATCCCATACCTGATCTGTTACGTTGCTTTTATCTTTTTGAACTACTACTTCATCTACCTCACGTTTATGTTGGAATAGAAATTTTAATAGCTTATCTAATTCTTTGTATTCATTACATACTGTAATTGCATAACTAATTTTCATCGTCTGTTAACTCCTGTGTATCATAAAATGCTATATCATCTGGAAATTTATAGTCTATAATCTGTAGTGTCTGTATCTTTAAAGTTTTAAAAGTTCTATAACTACCTTTACCGTTACCTTTTATAAGATCAGCTACTGTTTGTTGATAAAATTGTCTCGGTTTACCTTCTACTAATAATTTTTCTGCATCTACTTTTCTTGCTTCTAATTTACTATTTGCACGAGTGGATCCTGCTTTTCTAGCTATATCTAAAATAGCTGCTCTAGGTGCAATATCAAGATTTATAGCATGAGTAAAATTTTCTCTATCTTGAGGTCTTTTAAATGATGGATCTACTATCATTACCGTGTACCGCTTTGTTGTAGGCTTACCTACTGAGTCTTTAGTATAAGTAAACTCTACTATCATACCTGGCTGGAGCTCGTTCTTAGATATTGGATATCTTTTACCAAAAAAGCTTCTATGTGAACTTAATTTACTCATTTTCTTCAATTACTCCACCGATTTCTTTTAAAGCAGATAAGAAATCTAATTTATCAAAATTCTTTTTACCTTTAACATCAACTATAGTTTTAAAAAATTCACCTTCCTTATCAGGCATAGGGTATTTTTCTTTTTCTTCTTCTGTTACTTCTCTAATAGGAAGAACTTCCCATTGCCAATCATCACTATCCTTTACACTAATAGGAAATACCATACCTTTTAATGGAATATTAATAACTGATGGATACCATATTAGGTCTCTTAACTCATCAATTACACGTAATTCAGTAACTAGTTTAGGTTGATTTTTTTCTGCTTGTATTACATAATCTGATTCAACTATCAGCATTGAATTACTGGTAAAACCTGTTTTGTAGTCTAAGTATGAAGTAAGATCTGTTGCTTGATCATACGATTCAAAGCAGTAATCTGCATTGCCGTCTATAGGGCTTAAAATTTTCTGTTCCATATTATATCTGTATCTTTTTTAGTTTCGGTAAATTTAATTTAGGTGGTGCATTAGTATCACCTATTTTTGTAAGTTTCGGTAAATTTAATGCAGTATGCACTGGTGCTTGTTCTACCTTAATATACTTATCTAATATACCTACAAATAATGCATTCATTTTCTCTATACTAAACTCTGTGCGTGATAGGTATGCCTGTTGACGAGCTCCATCTGTGTAGCTCTTATAACTTTTATATACGTCACGTAAAATTCTTTCTGCATTTTTATAGTTAACATAGAACCATTGAGATCCTTCATTAATAACACCTTTCCACTGCGCTGACCTATGAACTGGTTGAAGGTTACCTGGTAAAAGTGTACTATAATCCGGGTGAAGAAAGTCTAGATGACCGGACCAGTTACTAGCTATAACAGGTTTACCACTAACTGAAGCTTCTAGTAATGGTCTACCGAATCCCTCTCCTTTAGTAAAGCTAAGATGTGCTTTAACCTTAGGATGATTGTACAAACCATTCATTTCTTCATCAGTCAAATCACCATGAATTAGATATACATTAGGACATCCTTCACCTACTAAATCTCTTAATCCTTTAATCCGTGATATCATATCGTTACGATCCATAATAGAGAATGTTGCTGAACTAGTTTTTACTATTAATGCAGGTTGATTTTTTTTGCCTTTAAATGTGTCGCAGAATGTTTTAATCATCATTCCCGTATCCTTTCTATCATGCCCTAACTTACCTGATAACCAGTGACCAACATACAAGAAGTTAAATGATTCTTTTACTTCAGATAATTGTTCGTCTACTGATTTAACTGGTTCTGATAGCTGCTTGTATATTGTTGTATCTAAGCCTTCAAATAATACTTCAATAGGTACTTCACATTTTAAATCACCTACCTTCTTTTTCGTCTTAGAATCTAACCTATCATAAGTTGAATTTAATAATACATTACGTGAATGTGTTGATGGTACTATAACTAGATTCATTTTATTACAACCTTCAATCCAAGAAGCATCACACACTGTAGTTTCAATACCAGCTGTTATACCAATATTAAATTTACCTATTAATTGAATATTATTCCATTCATTAGGTACTGAGCAGTTTATAAAAATATCCGGCTGCTTCTTTAAATTGTTATCTGTTAATATTCTTGATATTATTGCATTGTTAGTGTTACTAGGTTGTAACCCTGTTTCAGGGCAGTCGCCCCATTTAGTTGGTGCAATTAATATATTATACCTGTCTGTATCAATTAGAGATGTAATTAAATCTCTAGTATGATCACCATATCCTGATCTTGACCTTACCGGTCCTTGAAATAATATTAGTGGTTTATTGTTCATAACTATCCCTTTATATTTTATATAATGTAAATCTTTTTCGTTTTTTCCAATTTGTAAATGTTGATTCTATACCTTTGATAAAATTATCAGCCATTGCTTTAGAAGATAATTGACCATCTTCACTCATTGCATATCCACGGCCAAGAGCACCTCTTCTATCTCTCTCTGATTTACCAGCTTTATACCATTTTCCGATAGCTACTGCAACATCATCAAATCGAGCTCTATCATCAAATATATATGGCGTCTCTGGAGATCCTTGTATTGATCTATTAGATGGCCAAACAGGTTCAACCCATTCACCCCAAGTAAGGTCAGGGTTATTTTTCCATTTAATATCATCATGAAGTGAACCTAAAGCAACGTAATCATCAGCTGTTAAAAATTTATCATTAAGTTTAAATCCACAATGATCTTGTAACCCACCTGTAATATTATTTAATATAGGAGTACCGCACATAATAGATTCAGCTCCTGAAAGACCAAATCCTTCGTTAGAAGCAATATTAATAGTAACATCTGCTATATTATACATAAATGCCATCTCTTGAGTAGATATATGCTTTTGTGAAAATATTATGTTATGATCAGGACAAAGTGCATCTTTTACTGCATGTAAATCAGTACCATTAGGATCAAGTGCAGGTGTATGCATTAGTAGCGCACACTTACTAGCTTGCTCTTTTGATAAAGTATTACAAAACTCATTCCATGCAACTACAATATCACTTGTCTGTTTACGTCTTATATTACGATTATTATAATATAAAATAAAATCATAATCTGTTTTTCCAAGTACTGCTCTCTTAAACCCTTGCATATGTTGATATAATTTATCTGTATCAGGTATTGGTTTAAAAATATTAGAGTTTATACCGTGAGGTACATAATCAACTTGCCATGGTTCAGTTTTACCTTCTTGATGAGGTCGTTTATGATCTCTAACATTGTGTACAATACCGTAAGTTTGTTTAGATATACAGCCAAGCCAATCACAAGATTCATAAAAAGGTTGATTCCAATGTGGGTGAGGTAAATCATCCCAAATAGTATAATACATAATAGGAATATGCTGTCTAATCTCGTGCTCCATCATATATAGAAATTTCCAGAATCGAGGATCTGTAAAATGCATAATTGCATCTGGTTTTTCCATAACTAGTAGTTGCCTGATTAGATCTTGATTTCCATAACCACTAACCGGGTATATTTTAAGTGAAGCATCACTCACTCCAGTTTCTACTTTCATATCTTGAGATATATCAATTAATTTACCTGCATCTGGGTGCTTGATAGCTCCTCCAAGTTGAACCCAATCATATTTATGAATAGTTCCTTTTACAAACTCACGAGACATCGTCCCTATACCGGAATGCATTCTTAGATCATCAGAAAGTAATAATATTTTTTTCTTTTTAGTAGTAGACTTGCTTGCGCCTACTTTACGTAACTGTGGTATTGCCATATCGTAACCCTTTTTCTTAATTTATAATAAATAGGGGATAACACCCCTATACACTGTATTTTATGTAATTATTATTATATTTTTATAAACTTTATTAATTGCATTTAATAAGTTATTAATTATTCTATCTCCTTGAGTACCAAAAATTATAAACTTATCACATTGCTTAATATAAATATTTTGCTGAATAAAATAATTCCTGACACTAAACGGTTTATTAAAATAAGCTTCAGGTAATTGGGAGTATAAACTCCTCGTTGTATGAGCCGCCGGTACTTCAACGTAATTTAATCCAAATTCTAGAGCATACTTTTTTACATATTTATCAGCTCCATCTTTATTACCTCTACTGATAATATCAATATCTGACTGCCCTTTACATTTGAATAAAAATTCCTTTATCTTACGCTTATCCTCATACTTGTTACTACCTGTCACTCCAACTCTCAATTTAATCTCTAAATAACATTTGCAATTGAGACTCATCGTAATTATCTATAGTTGTATTTGTAATCCAACCTACCTGTTCAGCTATATTTGATTGTACTGCTTCATTACTATCTATAATTTTCTGATATTCGTCTATGCTAATACTTACCTGAACCAGATCCATACGTTTATCATGTTTACTATGATAGAAACTTATTATTCTAACTTCACTATCAGATAGTGGTGTTTTTAACCATGCATTTAAACTAAATACATTTTCTCTTGGTATCCATATATTAATTTTCATATTCACTCTTCTGCCACGCTTTTGATGGCTTTTCAATATTTAGTACATTATTGTATTCATTATAATCACAGGTTATTTCTTCACCTACATTTATATTTTTTATAGCTTCAAAGAATATAGTATTATTATATTGTTCAGGCCTTGCAGTAGGTGTTTCACTATGATTGTGCATTAAACCTAATATTGTAATATCACCTGCAATATATTGGTTGTTAACTTCACCGATTAACGTGTATGCAGGACCTATCACACAATTCTTTTTTATTGCTTCTGAAGCAAATACTCCTTGACCCTCAATACTACTACCTTTAATTTCAAACATTATCTTAACCTCTCTTTAGATGCACATAAATCAGGTTCGTTCTTAAACTCACAATACTTGCAATGTTTATTATTTTTACCTGCTATTGCAAGATGTTTAGTATTCATATTATAAGTACCTTCTGGAGTAAACGAGTTAGTAACAAATTCATTCAATGAACGAGTTAATTTATTCCTAGTAGGTTTACCAGAAGCAGGTACAAACGACTGAATACGTTTAATAGGGTAAGGTGAATCCTCAGGTAGTTTCCTTCTAACAATAAAATATTCGATATCTATCATCTCTGGATCTACATTAAACTGCTCTGCATAGAATTGTTTATACAATACCATTTGAGCTATTTTAGTCTTATCAGCTTTTTGATACTTATTCCATCCCATAGTACTAGT
>TARA_R110002167_G_scaffold64455_2_pt1 | contig 28636 bp, 53 predicted proteins | sample TARA_R110002167 | Tara Oceans TARA_R110002167 (sample SAMEA4398238) | marine metagenome | biome: Polar Biome; feature: [MES] marine water layer (ENVO:01000295) within the mesopelagic zone...; material: water (ENVO:00002006), including particulate matter (ENVO:01000060) such as......
TGCATCTAACTGGTAGATGGCTGGTGAACAGAATGGCGGTAGTACCATGTTAGCGAACTTTGGTAACATTTCGATAGTAGCAAAGTAATCTCCGTTCTTATCTCCTTCTACGGATACGATATTACCTACTCTGAATTTCTCTTGATGTGCAAAGATTTGGTTCATGTCGTTGGTTGCAAGGTAAGGATGTTCGTAAGAGTCTCCGTATTGACTTGCTCCATGCCATGATGATGCGGTAACAACTAGTGGTCTGCCAATGAACTTTGACATGTTGTCTTTGGCGGTATGTGCTGCAATACCCCATCCGTTTCCGTTAGTTTGTTTAGCGTTAAGTAGCCAGTACTTTGCATAATGTCCTTGATTCTCTACAAGTGATGCAACTTTGTATGGGCCTATGGGAATACCCTTGAATACGATGGCGTGACCATGCTCCTTTGCAAGACTTTGTTTATCTGTAAATTCGGCATCGGCTCCAGTAGGTCTTATAGGTTTCTTTTTGTTAATGTAATCGTTATTTTGTTTAAGCTTGTTTTGGTTGCCCTCGCTTCCAGATACAGGAGTGTCTTGGATTAGTCCTCTGCGTGCCTCTGGTGTTGCAGGACCAGGGAGATTAATTCCTGCTAGTTTAATTTTTAATAACTTGGCACGAAGTTGTTGTTTCTTTTTTTTCACTTCTTCGTCAGATAGAACCTGTTTAACTGAATCTGATATTCTTCTAACCATTATCCTAATACCTCTTTGAATATAGGATTGGTTGTGAATACTCCACCAGCATCGAATGTAAGTTTGGCCTTGAATCCCCATACACCTGCCTCATCAAATAGTGTAGAATCTCCGTTTACAAAATGTATTACTCCGTCTGTGCCTGGTGAGTTTAATAGACTGGCTGTATGGGTAGACTCGTTATCATCTGGGTCAATTATGATAATCTGATAAGTAGCAGTATCTGTAGAGAAATCTATGGCCACGTTAGTATCACTAGTAGTGGTATTTTGACACGTAATCTGTATGTCTGTGTTTGTATCTCCTGTGTGGATTTTTCCTAGGTTTACCATGTCTATATTACGGCTCTGGTATATATAACTATTGAATTTGTGCTGTAATTAATATGGTCTGTCTAGTCTGTGTTACACCTGCTATGGCCTGTCTAGTTTGGGCTGTAATTGGTAATGGGTTTGGATTTGCTACTATTACATCACAAGTTACAGTAGTTGTTCTAACAGAGAATAATGTAATGTCTGCAGTTACAGTCTTTGTAGTGTTTGGAGATATTCCACCTATACGTTTGACTATCAAGTTTGCTGTGGCTGTCTTGGTTAATGCAGATAATATTATGACATCAGAGGTTACAGTCTTACTATTTACTTCTGCAATTCTAACGTTTGCTGTAGTGGTCTTGGTTTGTGCTGGGATAGACACCATTACATCGGTAGAGACTGTTCTGGTCTGGTCTAAATCTTTGATAATTAAATCAAAGGTTATAGACTTTGTACTTGTTAATAATGTAATAACGTCTGCCTTTGTTGTCTTGAGTACACCTAAATCTTTAACCCTTACGTTGGCAGTTGCAGTTTTACTAGTACCTGCGGATGTACCACCAATGGACTTTACTATTGTATTTGCAGTAGATGTCTTTGTATATATGTTAATTGTTATTACATCTACAGTAGTGGTCTTGGTTGGTCTGTTAACTGTGGTTAAGTCTGCGGTAACTGTTTTTGTTTTAGTTGGGGTGGATAAGAATATATCTGCAGATACCGTCTTTGTAGTGTTATGTGAAACACCACCAACTGAGTTAACTATAACGTTTGCAGTTACAGTATTCGTTTGCCTTGCTACTACACCAGTGTTATAGTTGGTTGAGATATAGTTATCATCTAAATAGTCTGGGTTATATAATACAATAAGGTCACATGATACGGTCTTTGTACCATGACTAACTGTAGTTAAGTCAGAGGTTACTGTCTTAGTTGCATGGTTGACTGCTATCAAATCTGCGGTTACCGTCTTGGTGTGTACTGGTGTTTCTATGTATATATCTGCAGTAATAGATTTAGTACCAAGTAAGAATAATATAATATCAGCAGATGTGGTCTTTGTTCTTCCATTAAATGCAATTACATCGACAGTTGTAGTTTTAGTTAATACATTGATTAATGTCAAGTCACATGTTACAGATTTTGTTTTTCTATTGATTGTGATTAAGTCAGAGGTTACTGTCTTTACTCTTTTGTTTACTGCTATAACATCTGCGGTAGTGGCCTTTGTTGCAGCCGATAATTTAACTATAACGTTAGATGTAACAGTTTTAGCACCTGCTGCACCACCTAGGGTAGTGTTGTAGTCAGTTTCTAAGTAGTTATCACCCAAGTAATCTGGAACATCTAATATTATAACGTCTACTGTAACTGTTTTAGTTTGTGGTAATGATTCTATGAATATGTCTGCGGTAACTGTTTTTGTTTTGTGATTTACTGCTATCAAATCTGCGGTAGATGTCTTTGTTAACCTATCAACTGTGATAATGTCTACTGTAACTGTTTTAGTTCGTACTGCTGATAATGATAAATCTGATGTGACTGTCTTAGTTGCTACTGTTCCATCTGTGTCATAGTTGGCTATCTGATAATCTTTATTAGAGTAGTTATCAGCCATTTAATTATTCCCTCTCGTATACTGTCTGTGTTGGCTCTCCCCCTGCCCATATACCTGCCTGTTCTATATGGCCATCAGGATATACATAATTTATAGACTGTGTATTTATACCACCTGTTTTTTGTTGCCATCCTATCATGTAGAAGAATATAGCCTCTGCAGTAGGGTCGTTAGGATTGATAAAATTCCTTCGTCTATAGATTAATCGTTGGCCTGGTTCTAAATGTAGTTTGAATACTAGTACATCATCACCATAAATACAGAAAGACTTTAGCCTAGTCCTATCTATATTCTCATATCCATTCTTACTACCATCCTCGTTATATTGAGGAAGGATAGTACCATCAGAGTATATAGCCTTCCAAGCAAAATTCATTGTATTGAAATCCTATATGTATTGTATTACACATTACATTATATTATATAAAATAGTATATAAAGGAATTAACTGTGTTTAGATTTCATCGTATTGAAAAGTTAATGTTTCATCTGTTTTGTTACCAGGTGATGCTGTTGCAGCTACTGCGACTTGTAAGATTAGGTAATTAGTTGTTTCATTTTGTGCATTAATGATTGAAGAATCTTCTGAGATTGTTGGGCCAGTTAATGGTGAACCGCTTGTATAATTAAAGGCTGATGCTACAGATGAAACTAGTGCGTGGCCTGCTGTTAGTTCTATACCTGTAGTACCAGAAGTTCCACCAGTAGATGCTACTTCATATCCTGCTGTACTACCAGAGTTTTTTGTTGGGAATTGTAATCCTACGTTTAGAGTAATTCCAGTTCCGAATCCTGAACCGTCTGTGTAAAATTTAATATTATCAACTTGAGTATCTGGTGCTGTATCACATTTTAAGTAAATTTGTTTCCAGTAAGAATAGTTTGTTCCAGATGATGGCACTGGTACTGGGTCAATGGCATCAATAGTAGTATTATCATTAGTTTTAAATCTAAGTGCTGGTGCTCCTAGTGCATCTACATCTGTACTGCTACCAGGATTTGCATCTGTTCCGACTGTATCAAAGTAGACACTGAATACTGCGACCATGCTATTAATACGGTGTTTTATTATATAAGGGTTTTATGGATTATGACAATTACAAGTACATTTATGAAGATACATAATATCCCAAATACATCTTTGACATATAGGATTATTTGAAGATATACAACCCATTATACTATATTCTTTGGCACTGGTACTGGTGCATCCTTCATAATATTTAGTGGTGGGTCTATTAGAGTTACATCCCATGACCACAATAATTCTACATTTTCTATAAAGAATCTGATAGGATTATCAGAAAAATTATCAGTGGTTAAATGACCATGATATGTTCTTGTCTGTAATTCCTGCTTACCGTCTTCTGTATCTATTTTTAATAACCAGCCTTTAGTTGGTATATCATAGACAAACTCTACTGTTTTACAGGTGAATTTCTTAAACTTCCAAGGCTGTTTACCAATAATAGTTATGTCTGTAACCTCTCCATCTTCCATCTTCATGTCAACCTTATTCTCTCTCACAAAGGCTTCTAACCTACCATGTGTGGCTTGTGGGTTTTGAGAATCAGTCCATGCATAAGTCCCTACTTTAACATTAATTAAATTGATTTTACATTTCTTAATTACGTTAATAGCCTTTTGGAAACCACTAGGATAATGTGTTGTCATAAACCATTTCTTTATGCCAGTATCAAAACCAAACTGATATGTTTCCATTAGGTAAATTCCACCTTTATATGTTCTAAGTCCTCAGGTCTGCAAATAATGTAGATAAATTTACCAGGGATTTTATACATTGTTTCACTGGCTTTAACTAGATTCATATATCTATATGGCAAACATAATATAAAAATATATCTAAACTTCTTTTCCTTCTAGTTCTGGGAATTGTGCGATTAATAGTGCTTTCTCTGCTGATGTTAATTCTAAATCAATATCTAGAGTTTTTATTGTGCCGTCATAATTAATTGATACGCCAACTGCTCTACCTTTTAATTCTTTAGTTTCTCCACGTTTTGCAGTTCTAGGTATGTTGGTTTTAATCCATTTTGTCACATCTCCTGCGTTATTTAGGATAATCTCATTATCAAATTTAGTCATAATATCAATACACCATTATCATTAATAAAGTATTAATCTTCTGCTCCCCATACTACTAATTCTGAACTAGATTGATATCCGCCAGTATCGGTATTAATTATATTAACTTGAGTAATATTTGTGCATAGACTTGCTGGGTCGTATTTACCTACAAATTCTTTACGTCTTGGTGCTGTACATTCGCCTGCGTTATCTCTTGCCACTGTATGACCAATTACTAACTTTTCTTGTCCTGGTATATTAGCAACCTGTATAACTGAAAATTCAGGACTGCCAATTTCTTTACCTGCGTCAATATACGTTGTATTTGTGTTGTCTGTAACGTCTCCTGCACCACATAAACTATGTCGCCAAGAATACTCGGAACCCGAATCATTATTGAATCGTAAAAACGACTCTGTGTTTGCTTCAACAACTTTGAAATATGCAATTTCTAAATTCTTTTTTACAGATAAACAAGAAACTAATAGATTGTCACAACATGCTCCTGTACCGTTTACTTGTCCTAGTCTTTCCCAATCTCCACAAGCCATATCAGTCGCTACCCCACACTTGAATATAAGAAGCAGTTGAAAAAGCGTTAGCTGTAACTGCTTTGATAGATGTTATTTGGTCAGAAGTGTTATCCCACTTCCATGCATATTCTGCTCTACCAGGAACAGTACATTCTCCTGCTGTTGCATTAACAACTTCATGTCCACTTATTAATTTCTCTTTGTCTGCTTGATTTCTGATAATATAAGAAGAAAAAGATGATATATCTGCTGTACACCCACCAAACGTTGAAGTTGCATTAGTCCCTGTGCAATCTGCACCGCCTCTTGCACGTCTCCAAGCATAATTAGAACAGGTATCTCCGTTAAATTGTAATTTTGCACCGTTAATATTTCCACAACCGTTTACACGCCCATAAATATTTACCATTAACCATTCTTTTCCAGCGAATGTATCAGTAGTAAGACAAGTTGACGCACTTGCTATTGTTTTGCGAGTTAGTGGTTGCCAAAATGAACATTCAGGAGAATGAGTGTTATCTTTGTCCCAACCGAGTGCGATAACTTGAGTACCTATTGCATAAACACCTGAACCACAGTTTGTTATTCTAACTTCATCTATACTAGTACATAGACTAGCAGGGTCATATTTATACACTGACTCTACACGTGAGGGTGCTGTACATTCGCCTGCTGTACTTCTATTAACATTATGATTCATACCTAATTTTTCCTGTCCAGCAACGTTTTCTATATATCCGTAACCGACTTGATATTCAGCATCAGTAGTGTTCATAGCTACTACCATGGAATTGTTTTGGTTTGTTAATGTGGTAGCACAAACAGAACCCTCGACATTCTGTCTAGATGCATAATGAGAGCCAGTATCATCATTAAATCTCATTCTAGCTGATGGGGATAAATTATTTGCTTCCAACTGATAAAGATACATTATATTTTCATATGCACCAAACTCTGTCGTGTACAAACAACCACTTGTTCCAGTTAATTCCTTTCTACCAATTTCAACCCAGCCACCTACTGCTGAACATAAATTACCTGATATACCCGAAGCCGTAACACCAAAAAAGTTTGGTTTGTTTAACTCTTTATTTTTTTTAATTAAACTGTCTATCATGCAATATCACCGACAACTTGCCAAGTATTTGTAGCTGTTTTAATTGCAGTTGCAGATGAATGTTGAGCTCTTAATACTGGAACATCTGGGTCTGCTCCTGTACTGTTAATCAATACATTTGTATCTTCTACAAAATTAGTCAACCCTGCACCTATTGATACTACTGTTATACTACTACCTATTGGATATGCTACACTAGAATTTTGTGGAATTGTTATTACTACTGCTGAACCCTTATTAGATGTTATAATTTTACCTGCGTCAGCTAATACTGTTGTGTAATCTCCAGTTATTGCGTTTATTGCATAAGCGATAGTCGGACTTGTTATTGTAAGTGAGGCAGCTAAATGAGCAGAATCTATTGAACCATCAACATATTGGTCAGAATCTATACTGTTAGCACTCATGTGAGCAACATCTATTGAACCAGCGGCATAATGTTCACTGTCAATAGCGTCGTCTACTATCTTACTTCCGTTAACAGAATCAGCAGCTAAATGAGCCAAGTCAATGCTTGCGTCAGTATAATGTTCTGAATTAATTGCATCGTCAGCAATTTTAGCACCTGTGATAGCGTCAGCGGCAATATAACCAGAAGCGATTGCAGTTCCTTGCCATACTCCTGTCCCAATAGTTCCTACTGTTGTAAGTGATGTATTTCCTGCTGTTGGGGATTTAGCACTTATTTGAGTTTGTGCGTTACTTGATAAAGTATTAATGTATTGTAATTCTGCATTGGTTACGGTTCCATCTGCTAGTTTAACTGCGTCTAATCCTGTTGCTACATGAGCATTGTCGATTGAACCAGCGGCATAATGTTCTGAGTCTATAGCATCGTCAGCAATCTTTGTACCATCAACTGAATCAGCGGCTAAATGTGCTAGGTCAATACTTGCGTCTACATAATTATCACTGTCAACTGAGTTTGCTACTAAAGTTGTGGCAACTGCACCTTCTACTGTTGTGATTGCTCCTGTTAAATTAGGCATACGAGCATCTGCTATGATACCTGTTAATTGTGATGCTACTATACTTTTGTTTGTTAAAGTATCAGTTGTGGCCTTACCTACAAGAGTATCTGTTGCTGCTGGTAATGTTAATGTTGTAGTACCTGCTGCTGCTGATGCATTTAATACTGTAGTACCAGATGTAGAACCTGCTGTAATTAATTTACCAGAACTAAATGTCTTAGCACCTGTGACAGCTTGAACTACTGAAAGATGTTGAGTATCTGCATCCAAGTATGCTGAGGCTACTGCTGTACCATTCCATGTACCTGTGGCTACTGTACCTGTAGTTACAAGAGCTGAGTCTCCTGTATAACCTGTTGTATTTGTTAATACTCCACTTGCAGGAGTTCCTAGTGCTGGGGTTACTAATGTAGGGGATGTTAATGTTCCTGTTGCATTGGTTAATACAAGTGCCGACGGTGTTCCTAATGCAGGGGTAACTAGTGTAAGGTTTGTTACTGTACCAGTTGCGTTAGTTAGTACTAAGGCTGATGGAGTTCCTAATGCTGGTGTAGTTAATGTAGGTGAGGTAAGTGTTTTATTAGTTAATGTTTGGGCCAAATCTTGTACTACGATTGTATCGGTTCCAGTTAGTAATGGTAATGTTAATGTTCTATTTGCTACGATAGCGGAAGGAGTGAATAGATATGAGTAAGTGTCTGCTGGGTTTCTTATGTAGAAAGAACCATTTTCAAATGTCCAATATACTGCAGAGTTAATTGTTACTGTGTCTGATACATCCAGACCATTGAACATCTTTGCTATCTTATTACCATGGTCTGTACCACCAAATTTGGTGGATGTAGAAACAACATCGCCTGTAATAGTTACCCATGTCATACTATATAAAGTGCTTTATTGATATTTAAAGATTAAAATGGTATAACTAACGGAAATCTGAGCCACGTAGTCTTCTGTTATTAAAGTAATCTTGTATCCATTGAGATAGGCCTCTCTTACCGTATCTCTCTTGCATACGTTCTGTAGACCTATTACCTATGAGATACTTTTCTTTACCCAAATTAAAGGAAGGGTACATTATATCTGTCTTGTCAAATGGGTCATGTCTAAGTCCTAATGAGTGTCCAAACTCATGCATTAATACTGGTACTAGAGGTGGCTTGCTTAGCATTTGGAACTTTGTAGCTGGAACCCAATCCCAGTCATCATTTATGTGAACATCTCCACTAATTGGGCCTTGTCCTGGGAAGTAGGCATGTGCTAATACCCCTCTCTTATTATCGAAATGTTCAAGGTTCTCAAAGGATACATCAAAATCTACCGTTACGTCTGGGTTTCTTTCTCTTTTGAATTTTAGTTTACTTACCTTTAATTGCCATGCTCTAAGTGCTACTGTTACTGCTCTTGTTTGCCAGTCCTCTCTAGATATATCTGTAGTAAAGTTGTTTAATCTATAAGTAATTTCTCCATGTGGCCATGAGTGCGGCCATTCAGTAATACGTTCATCTACTGTTTCTTCGAACTGTATCTCACCTACATTCTTATGTTTTAACTCACATTTGTGTAGTCCATGTTTCATATATTGTATATGTGTGTATAGTATAAAAAAGAGTTGGTTTGAGATAGTTTCCGTCTATTTTGTTTTTAGTTTACTGATGGCTACATCAGCACTAAATCCTGTTAATAGTCCTAACAGTACCGTTTGTGAGATACCACCTAGAGTAGTGACATCAAATACTTGTACTGCGGCCAGTGCTGCTACGGTACCTGTAATTAATGCTCCCACAAAGAGTTTAGGCTTAAATGATGTAGTAGCTTTTAAATTACCACGTATTACATTCAAGCTGGCTCCTGCGAGTGCTGCTCCAATTAAGACGATTTCTAGTTCGACCATATAGTATTATCTCCTCGAAACCTAATAAAGGTTGTTACCGTAGTAATACTGAGAATGAGTCAGGACATCTCTCGGTACGTTGACTGGAAGGCCCAAGTGCTCTAGTAAACATTTTTCACCCTAGGCCGTCATGGTCTAGGGATATACTTAATACCTTTGATTGTGTATTAATTATGCATGACAAATTATCTCAACAACTGGATAGTACAGGCCTTTAGGTGTGCTACCATACAAAAAGATGACAAGCTAGAATATGAAGTGTTATTCATTAATATGGAGAAACAAAAAATATACAGCGAAAATCTATTACTAGTCTAGACCCTTTTTTTATATTAACATAACAAGGTTTAATAGTAGTTTTAACATATACTAATCATTATGAACGCAAATATTACAGAAAGTGAACGTAAAAACGACACTAACAAACAATACAAAGCACACCCCCTACAAAACTAGGGTTTTTTCTTTTTTCTAAATCTGGTCTTTCACAAAGGTGAATAGACTGAATACACTGGCCATGGCTGCTATTACTACATAGAATACCCTTTCTTTACGTTGTCCTTTCTTTTCCTGTTCTTTTAGATGTGAGTCTATTTTCTCTTGAGTAGATGCTGTGTTTATGCATAGTTTTTGTATCTTTTCTTCTAATGAATCAAATTTATCAAAGGCTCTGTTCCAAAGTAATCTATCCTCGGATTCCATTAGACTGCACCTCTATTCTTTTTTGCAGTTTGTAGGGTCTTACCTGCTTGACTCCATTGTAGGTGTTGAGGTGTAGGCCATTGGTCTGTAATGCTTGTTGGTGTACCTTGTGGCCATGTATCCATCTTTGCCCATACGTCTGGTTTAAAGTCTGTCTCAGTTCCCCATGCATCTTGGTTCTTCCACATGTCTTTTGAACGTATGACCTCGTTTGGCCAATACTTTCCATTAGTGGATACTGGTGTTGCTCCACCTACGTAGGAGTTCCATTGTGGATTACCCCCACCTGCTTGACCTCTAGATAGTGTTTCCTTGTCTAGTTCTTCGATTCCTAATATATCTCTGATACCTGATTCATCTATTAATCCTGATTGGGCCATTTGCATTAGTACACTAAACATATCTGGTGTAAGTAATGTCACTAATCGTGGCTTGTTAAATTTAAACAAAATCTTTACTGGTATTTGTGTTGCATCCTCTACACCAAACATGATAGCTAGTATAACATCAAAGTATTGTTTCTGTACGATGTTCTCTAGGATAAGTCTCTCTGGTCTAATCTCTTGGTTAAGGTAAGAGTCTATCTCTTCAATGTTTGCATTACCCCCTAGCTTTCCAATATCTCCTTCTGCCAACATAAATCCCGGTAGGCCATATGCTGTGATAATTGCTTTAATTAATCCCGTTCTAATTATTTCCAATCCACCAATGTCTGCGTTAGGTGCTCCTGGTATTACTGTTACCCCTACCTCTTCGGGTGACGATGGGCCTGTAACTGCTATGCTCTGGCCTTTTGAATCGTTAGCCTTTGCTAGGAAATCTGACAATACTGCATCTTCGTTTCCAAATTCTTGCGGTGGTATTGGTACGGAATAGATTGGTGGTTTGTACCATGTACTCTCTGCTGCTCTTTCGTAATCTTGGTTTAAGATAATGTTTAACGTGTTGGCCTCGTCTGCTATTCTACTTACTTTTGATTCTCCATAGTAATCTGAGAAGAGTTCGTTGTTGAATCCATGCATTAAATATATCATTCTGTTCTTTGGTAGGATGTTGTCTCTAGATGGTGAACGTACACCAATGATACGAACCCCTTCTAACTCTGAGGTATCATCATTAATTACTGGTCTCTCTGTAAACTCTGGTCTGATTAATCTGATTTGTTCTGGCATCATAAATTGTCCTTCATCATTAGTTGCCAGTGGCGTTAGGGCCAATACGCATCTACCTTGCTCTAGGGCTGTAAAGTATCCATTGAATAGGTTAGATGCCAAGTCCATGTCTATGGCCATCTTGTCTACCTTGTCGTTAATTTGTTCTGGTGTCATCTCTTTATCATAATATGGTACGTATATCTTGGTTTGACTTGCCCATGTATCTGCTTGCTCATCTGGTAGGTCTTCCTCTTGCCGTGGTACAATATCTGTGGTATACCCTTGGCCTGCGGTAAATGTTGCTGCTATTCTGGATGCTCTGTATACATAAGGATTATTCATAGCTGAACGAAAGTCTAGTCTTTCTTTTTGTGGGTATGGGTCTACTGCTGCAAATACATCTATACCTTGGAACTTTTCTGCGGTACCTGTGTGTTTTTTCCAAGTATTACTCTTATTAATTTTACGTGCTGGAGAATAATTATCAGTGGCCATCTTCATTGATGGTTTATCTTGTTTAGCTGTTTTAACTTTAGACTTTACTTTCTTTACCTTTGCCATGTTATTATTACTTAATTATCGTTATTAAGGTTTAAAGTACAACATCCTGAGTCACTACAACATTTTATCAAAACATCTACTGAAAAGTCATCTTCTTTATTACCACATTCTTTACATTCTTTAAATTCTGTATGTTCTGCACAACATCCGCAGTCACAATTATCTTTATTACATTTACAGGTCATATAGATACTATGATGTTATAAGTTAAAAGGATTTTGGGCCTCTACTAATCTCTATGTAAAGTCGTAGGGCCTGTACAAATTCAGCTAGATATAGTAATAATGTCACTACTCTAACCTCGACATCTTACTAGATGCATATGTCTTGAATACACTTGGTATGAAGGCATGTATTCCTAATGCTATACTCATGCTCATGGCCCTTTTAAAATGTTGGAAGTAAGTAAGACCATAATATTCGTAGTGGTTCAATTAATTAACCATCCACATTTTGGGCAGTCTGCCTCATATTCATCTTCTCCCGTTCTAGTTACATCCATAGGGATTTTACAGAATTTACACTCCATTATGCTTTGGCCTCTGTTACTGTTGCCTTGAACACCATGTCTGCTGTCTCGAATAGTTCTGCAAGCCATGCTTGTTTTGCTGCTGCATCTGCCAGTAATGATTCTGCTTCCTCACATATGCATAATGATGCAATTTCGAAACACTCATCAAAATCATGTTTCTCGATACATCTGGTTGTATGTTTACTTGTTGACATACTATCTATACGTCACTGTTAGTATTAAGGATTGCTGTATATTCATAACGGTGTTATATGTTGAGTTGTCTGTTAATCTCATCATTGGCCAAGTCACTTAGGTTACCGTTCTTACGTGTTAACCCCATGCTTGCTACTCTAGGCCTTGCTATACCTGCCAATGAGAAAGATGCTACTGAACATGCATAACATAAGGCCCAGAATCTATCATCGTGGAACCCTGTAGGGTGTTGGTACAATACGTTACCTGCCTCTGATATTTTACGTTCCTGTTCTAATATTTCTCTGAACAGGTCTTTATCGTGTACTGTTAGCTTGTCTTGGTCGAATAGACCTTTGACCAGACTTATCATATCGAATTTATTTGTCATTGAAGATACTATGTCTCGTAGTGGGATGGACTTGTTGAACAGTTGTTTTGCTCCATCACCTACACCAAGTCTATCGTACCCTACTGCCTTGAATTTCTCTAGTTTGTTAATCTTTACCAAGTCATCGTTAATCTCACTGAACTTCATATGTGGCCATACCTTCTGACCTGTTTGGTCTAGTATACCATCCTCTAATGTTAGTACCTCTAGTACGGTGTTATCTACTCTAAGTGCTAGGTCTAGGCCGCCAAACTTTACTGATGTGCTCATTTTACACCAGGCAATTCATCATAACCTTTCTTCTCATCCTGTATTGTTTCTCTAATAATTTCTTCATTGATACTTAGCTTTACTGCTTCTATTACAAATATAGTCTGTACTCTAGATAGTTCGTACTGTTTGAATATTTCTAGTATCTCATTAGTAATTGCTAATATGTCAGTTGTCATAATATTATTATGTAACTTTAGTATTTAAATACATATTTCTAATGAATATCTTTCCACATGTACATATTAGATTCTGGTACCTATCTACATGAGTTATGTGTACGTGTGACTCTGTGACTGACTCGTCTTGGGCCTTTAGTACTTTACACTTCATGTTTGGCCTCTACTAAGGCTAGGGATAATGCTTTGTCTACTAGGTTTAACTGGTATAATACTTCGTCTAGCTTTCCATCTTCCAGTTGTGCTCTTGCAGACCAGCATGCGAATTTAGCATCCTCTAGTGATAGTATTATAGACATCTATTTGTCATCCTCTGCTGCTTTATAATCTGATATAGTTCTACAGTATAGGCATACATTAGTGTATGCAGGTTTTCCACAGGCCTTGCATTGGTTTATTTCTCGTAGATAATCCTTACCGTTGAATGATTTACGTAGACCATTGATGAAATTAGTAATTATACTCATTACCATTCGGCCTCTGTACTACAAGGAGTAGCATCAATGCTTGCTATATGGTTCGCATACTGTAGGTATACACTGTTGATGATTATGTTTGCTTTCTTTACCTCATCCATTAGTGACACAACACCTCTACAAATTTCGTTGTGTGATAGTTGACCTAATGGTATTTGGCCCAGTTTCTCATGGTTGATTAGTACTTTCTTTGCGTTCATTAGTCTGACTCCACAAATAGGCCCATGACATAGTCGGCTGTTTCTTTTGACAAGTTACCCCTTAGTTGGGCCTCGAATTGTTCTTTATTGAATGTTGGTGGTTGGTTCATATCTATACTACACATCCCTTTGATTTAAAGATACCGAACCAGTTTTTGTAAGAGTCTTTGGTCTGTAATCTCCAAGTCTGTATCTCTTGCATATGTCGTCAGTTAGTCCACCTTCGTTGTACACTTCCTGTATGAAATCTATCAGCATCTGGCCGCCTCTGAACTTTGGCTTTGGATATATGATGTCCTCGTTCTTGCACAGTTGGTTTACTATCTCGGCTATGTCAGTCATTACAACTTGTATGCCGTTCCATAATACCTTCTTATCTCCTGGTCCTTTATTGCCTGGTAAGAACTCTATCAAGATTCATCCTCACAAATACATTCGCCTGTGGTATCATGTTCGTATTTACGATTATAGTCTATACATTCTTCTGAATGAGTTGTCAAGGGAATGTCCTCACTACAGTACCTGCTGGAGTATATTTCTTATCTGTGCAGCCTTCACATTTCCATACGGTAAATGCTATGCTGTTGATAAACTCTCGGCCCATGTCATGATAGTTATGAGTGTGACTAGTCAAGAATATCCTCAGGTGATTTCTCAGTTACTCTGCTGGATACGTGTTCTACTGCTGGTGATTTCTGCATGTGTAGGCTGTAGGCCTCTGAGCTAGAGTCTGCCTTTACTGTATAATATTCTACTATGGTAAATGTTTTTTGGGTCATTCGTAATCCTGTACCTCAGTTACCCATATTGTTAGGCCTTTACTACTTGAACATACTTGTGTGAGTCTGTAGTTAAACTCTCTCAATGCTTCGATTTGCCAGTCTAATACAAATGCTTGTTGACCAAATAGTTGTTTGGTGTGTGGGATTGTAAAGTTGATTTTTTGACCTTGGTTGATAACTAAGATTTCTTCGGTCTCAAAAATGGCCCTTAGTCTATCTTCTGCTTCGTGTCTGCTAATTGAATGATTTTCAATATATTGCTTTGTCATGATATACTATACGTGAAACTAGTATATTAATACCACCCTAATATTACAACGGTGTTATACTGGTTTGTGCAAGTCTGTTTGTAAGTGACAGTAATGACATCCGCTTGCACGTAAATGGTATAGACATCTGGTCTCAGTCATGTATTTGTTACATGTCTTACAGAGTGTTTTGTTAGGTGGGTCATCTAATAGGGCCTCTTCCTCTGGTTCTAATGCAGCGTTAAGTTTCTCTATCAAGTTAAATGTTATGGCCAATTCTTCTTCAAATGTTCTTGGTGGCACAGAGCCGTCAGAGGTATCATCGACCATAGTAATATTACGCATGTATTGTTAATAAGTATTATTAATAAATCAAACGTCTAGTGGTCTGTCAAGCAGAGCGGTTATTAGCCGATACTCTCCCACAGGCTATTGAATCAGGTTCATCCACAGGGAGTCTATTGTTAGACCTTCTGGAAAGACGTTCACCTTTCAACGCTTGATGTATAGTAATAGGTGAAAGGGATACTTAAACCCTTGCATTGTTTAGTAAAAAGGGTCTAGTTATCTGATTGAGTATCTTGATTTTCAGAATACTCCATATTACAAGCCGAATCTACTAAATTGCTTGTTGTGTTCTTTCTAAATTCTTTTGTCCAGTTCATGCTTCTATTACGTTAAAGGGTCTAATAACAGTTACTATGTTTAATAAAAAAAGAATGGCCTGTGGCCTATTCTACTGATAATTTTCCAAACTTACCTTTGGTTAGTGAGACTTCGCCTTTGAACTCGTTGGTGTATCCGTTCTCCAGTGTAACTCTAGCACCTTTTGCTACTAGTGTTATGTCTTCTCCCCATAGGGTGAGTTTGATTTGGTTTTCATCGCCTACGCCATCAAAGATTAAAGCATCTGTTACATCAACTGTACCACCATTTTTAAGATTTACTGTTCTTGTTGGAGCAATATCCCCTACTTCGGCTGCTACGTTAATACCACTTCGTGTCTTTTTTGCTTGTGCGATGGTGATATAATCTGTCATTACTATAGTTACGTGGTTATGGTTATTAAGGATAGCTATTCTGCTGAGGCCAAGTTTTTGATGGCTCTTCTCTTTCTGGCTTGTGCGTTTTGTTTGTTTGCTTTAATTCTTGATGTATCAATGTCACGTGCATCATATCTCCAAAAGATTGATGTGAGTTGTTTGTTACATTCTGTAATGTCTGCTTCTGCTTTTGCTATTGTTATTTTGATTTGTTGTGTTGTTGTCATGTCTACTATAGGGTGGATTCCACCTATAAGTCTTTGTTAAAATAAAAAGGGTGTAGGCCTAGTCTAATTCTTCTTGTCTTTCTATGTCGATGATTTGTTCACCTGTTGTGTTGTCCAAGTAAACCTCGATGTCACCACTGTGTACTGTGATGCAGTTGTTTGCATGTATGTCGATGGTGAATCCGCCTGCTGTTATGCTGGTACTCATTATTCGGCCTCGTGTTGTATGTGAATCTTCTCGTATTGTTCTGAGGATTCTGGTGTGACTTGGAAGTATATCACTGTGTGTGTCTCAAAGAAAGCAGAGACTTCATCTGCAAACTCTTTTGTGTTTGTTGTGTTTTGTATGGTTGTAAACTGCGTTGGGAAATTAACTTTTGTCATGTCTATACTATACTAACATACTATATTAGAACTACTATACTATACACCTGATTGTTTGGTGTATAGTTTTGCAGTCTCTCCACCATGCTTACGCTTGGCCTTTGTTCTGCACTGTATGTTGCAGCATGGACATCTTAGTGCACCGTTCTTACCTACTGCACATGATTCTTTTAGCATCCATATGTTGTCACACTTTGTACATGTAACGTGTGTTGCGTATGGGTTCTTACCATGGTTAGGTTTGTTGGATTTGAAATTGTGGCATATCTCGTTACAGTATGACCTGTTTAGTTTGCGGCCATTGACTGGTGGTTTTTTGAAACCATCTGCGTTTATTCCTGTCATTAGGCCCTAGCCTCTTCTACTAACCTCTCCAAGTCTTCTCTAGTTGACTCTAGTATGTTTCCATTTCTGGTTACATCTCTTATCTCTACGTCTGTATGTAGTAGGCCATCGCTTAGTCTGCTGCATAATGCGTGCCATCCTATGATAGTTTCGAATTGTTTGTCTGCATCTCCATCTGTATATGTTCTGTAGTATCTGATACTATATTCTGCTGTGTTACCCCTAAGGTGTGTTGTAGACATTATGGAGCCAACCTGAATAATTTGTTGTTTGTATATTCCAGTTCAAATACTGCATCATCTGATGGAACAAAACCATTGTTAAGGTTTGCAGTAATTCGAGCAACTAGGCTTTGTAGTGCTCGGGTGGTATGTATTATTTTCTGTTGGTGTTCGTATGCTGCGTATTCTTCTGCAGTCAATCTTGTTGTACTTGTCATGATACTCTTACGTTAAACCTACCTTTAAACCCTTGTATTCACCATACCATAATTGTTTACTCCCTTTACTATTGGTGTATCGTTTCGTATTAGTTTGTTATTCTTGAATGGCCTATAGTCTACCTTATGATGCCATCTGTTAAACTTCCATACGACCTTGGCCACATCTGGGTGCATGTCTGCAAGCATTTGTGACTTTGGTTTGGTGCCTTCTTTGGAGTAGAACTGTTCATGGTTACCACCAGTCATTCTCTGTGTTGTTATCTTACCCTGTAGAAATGCGTTAAACTGTACGGTACACCAGCCATCCTTTAGGGCCCTTAGGGATAGGTCTGTATCTTCGTTATACTTTCCTCTCCACTGATATGGTATTCTGTTATTGACAAGTAGACATGAGTATATTCTTGTATTCAATACGTATGGTGGTACTGCATCTGTCTTCTTGCAGAACGAATAGTAGTTAGGGCCTGCCAATGCTATGTTGTCATACCTGCTTACCCAGTCTTCCATTATCTTAAATATTGTACCGCTTGTAACCTCATGCTTTGAGTTTCTGTTTAGTCTGTGAAATGCATCCAAGTTGTCATCCATTACCCAATGATATAGGTGTCCATTTGATACGCTGTGTGCCAGTGCATAATTTCTAGCAGGACCAGGGCCTGTAGTTGTACTAGGGTGGAACGTATCATACCCATCCTTGTATATCTGTGGACATACCATTATGTTACTCTTATCTATAACTGCTGCATAATCATCATATTCATCCTGCTCTACTATTATCTTATATGGTACTCCCATTTCATTAAGGGCCTTGTATGTTAGGCCATTACTAGCTCTGCCCTTTGATACTATGTAAACAGGATATTTAGGATTCATCTACCCATTTGCCCTTGTTGTTACCCCAATGTGATTTGAATGGGTACCAAGCTGATTTTGTCTTCTTTGTTAGTTTCTGGCCCAATAGTTTGGCCAACTCTAACATGTCCTCTTCTGTCTCGCATCTTATAATTATCTTAGCATATGGTTCTTGCTTCTCTTGAATAAATTCTGGCATACCTTCCCATTCTATCATGTATTATATTATGTTAAATTAGATATTAAACATATCTATTCCAGTATCCATTCTATTACCTCTATCTTTGAGGCCAACTCCTTATACTGTTCATTTGTCTTGTTGGTGTAGAAATATGCTGCTGTTTTTAAATCATTTAAAAATGCTCTTAGTTCTGATTCATTCATCAATTACTTTATCTTCTTCTTTCTTTTCTTCTTCTTTCTTAATTGCTGCTAATCGTAATTTCAATTCTTGATACTTGGCATCTTCCATGTATTGTTTATGGGCCTATAGTATTTAACTATCTATAGGTCATCATAGTTGTTGATAGGTGAGTCAACATATCTTACGTCATCCTCTGAGAATACTGCTGTTAGTGATGTAGTGAACTTACAGTTGTATTCTTGGCCAAAGTCTATCTTGGTGTTACGCTGCTCTTGCTCTATAAACTCTTCATCCAATAGCTGGCCCATTGATACCGTATATGGCTGCTCTAGTTTAAAGTACTCATTGTCTGGGTCTGTGAATAACTCCCAAAAGAATCCTCTCTTACCGTTAGGTGTTGATTCTAGGACAAAGTCAGCATCCTTTATGTTGGATACGTTGGGGTGTACAGCGTTATATACCTTTGAATCATCTAAGAGATTGATAAATGCACACTCTGATAGGAATACACATGCTACGTTCTCTTCACCTCTTACTGACTCGTTTGCTGGGTAGGCCTGTATGTTGATACCGTTGTACATCTCTACTATATCCCCTGCTGATTGTTTATTGAATAGCTGCTTATGGCCTTCTTCTGCATCCTTCTTTGATAGCTTTTCCTCTGTGCTCCAGAATACTCCATCCAAGTCATAGAATCCCTTACCGAAGATAGACTTGAATCTAGATAAGAATCTGTTGGCCACTGTCTGCTTGTTACCTGCTACTATCATGATACGGTGTCTTGATTGGTATGTACCGTTCATACAATTATAGGCTATGATGCGTAATGCAGTCTCGGTAGCACCTATCTTACGTGATTTGTTTAGTATAACTTTGTGATGCTTATTCCATGCTTGTTCATACTCCTCTTGATAGTCCATGATATCTGTAGGTAGTCCACTGTCTGGGTGTATTGGTTGGCCCACAATACGGTTAAAGTGTTTGAATGATTTGGTTGGTACGTTAGGTGTATCTGTTGTTAGTTGGCCAAATAAGTCTAAGGATTGTCCTATCCACCCTGCCTTTACCTTGGCCATTAAAGCCTCTCTGCTTTGTGTTTGTTTGATACAAACTTGTCTTTGAACCCGAACTCATTCTGGTCGTCAGGTAGGTTGTTGTTCTCGAACTTGTGTGGTGGGCTGGTACGATTAGATATGCCTGTCTTCCAATCATGCTCTCCTGCTCTCTCTCCCATGCCGCAGCGTAGGCATCTGGTCATATTATTTCCCATCCTGATTCTATGTCTTCTTCCAACTCTTCTTCTGAGTAATGTATATCACATCTGTATGCTGATACAGTGTTATCCTCTATCAATCTAAATGCAATATATGTACCATAGATTCTTTGACCATGCCATAAGTGGTTGTCTAAACAGTTGCATATTTCACATTGTTCGTGTAATTGTTTAATTGTTAATTTTTTTGTCATACTTCTATATGGTGGACTCTCCCTATAAACCATTGTATTATACATTATACATCCTGCTCGTTTAATGCTCTGCATTTAGGACAGTACCAATATTCTTTATCCATCTCTAATGATACATTACATTTTTCGCACATCATGTTAATTTTGCTCCACATCCTTTACACTCTGCATACCCATGACTATCGCTAATATCACCCCAATGCCATGTGTATCCTTTCTTCTCTTTACATTTAGGACAGGCATCTATTGGTGTAGGTACTGCTGGTGGGTCTCCTACTTTCATTGTTCATCTACCCATTTCTTTAGGCCTACTTCTGCTTTGTCTAACCATTCAATAGGATTACAGAATGTATCTGGGTCTACCTTTACTCCTTTTAGTGCTAGCATCTCGTTTGTATCGTACTTGTACGTACTTGCATCATATCTACAGGCCTCACAAAATAATGCATTTGTAGTGTGACTGCACTCCAGTAGGTCTTTGATACAGTCTTTCTCTACCTGTTTCACCATTTATGCACCTTAGGTTTTTCTGCTTCGTTGGCCTCTTTGTATTGTTCTACTGTTCTGCAGTATAGGCATTTGTCTGTGAATGAAGGTTCGTGACATTTATCACATACGTTTAGCTCTCTAGTTCTTTTAGTCATACCTTCTTTACGCTTCCTTTCTTATTAAGTTCATCTAATTTTGCCTCTAGTGTATCCTTCATCTTTTGTATTAGTGGTGTTTCATTGTAGAATAATGTCATCTGTTCTTGTGTGGCCCTGATAGAATCAAGTATCCTGCTGCGTTCCATAATCTCTCCTGACTCGTTGAACAGTTCCCAGTATTTGTTCTCTATGGCCTTGAACTTGTCTATGATTAGTATGTGTTCGTCTGCCCATTCACTCTTGGCTATCTCTAGGAAGCGTGCATTTGTTCCCTTGTTGTACTCTGCCTTTAGCTTGTACCATTTTGTATGGCCCATTTCTATATCGTGTTTAGCAAATAGTGATGTTATCTCGTACTCTGTTAGTCTTTGTATTAGGCATGTTTTGATAATTGTGTCATATTGTACCACTTCTTGTTCGAGCTTTGGTACTTTGCGTACTGCCTTCTTTACCATAATATTATTGCAGTAATATGGTATTTAAATAAAAAAGGGGTTATTCGATATAGTGAACAATTCTGTTTGTTGATACACCTGTGTAATAATACATGATACCACAATCTTGGCATTTATAGCATTTCTCATTACCCATAGCACCTGATTTTGTCCAGCTACTAGACTTACATTTACATTTCATACTTCTATATGGTGGTTTACCCATATAAACCATGGTAATTAAAAAAAGGGGTTATACTCTGTGGAAATCTCTTACTGTGTAACTCTTTGATACTCTCTTATCATTTACCCAAAATTCAATCTGTGTTTTAACTTTCAAATCATCTCTTTGTATACTAAATTTAGACATCATAAGACCATTAGGGAATAGAATGTTACCGCCTGCTTTACCTTTGATTACTGCTTTGACCATTCGTCTTGCAGCCTCTAATTGGCCTTCTTTGTTTAATGCTGCTAGGAACATATGTTCTTCTGCTTTGCTTGTTTGTGTTACTAATACAGATAGTGAGTTTTCATTCATACTTCTATATGTCGTTCTACCCATATATACCCTTGTAATTAGACTATTCTGAATGGGTTGACTACTTTACCTCTTACTCTGTATTTGGCCACTACTTCTGCTATTTGGTCTCTGAACTCTACTGCACTTGTTTTAGAGTTGGTCTCTGCGATGAATGTTACTTCTGTTGACTCATCATCTACTAATACCCATGTAGTGTATGCTGTTATTGGGCCTTGCTCTTCTACCTCATAGTTGTGTTTCTTGATGATGATGTTTGCTATTGTTTTGTCGGATTTTGTTGGTTTCATATCTCTCTTATGCGTTCTACCCATATAAACTGTGGTAAATAAAAAAAGTTACGTATCCTTTTTTACACAATCACATATTTTAGATGATAGTGATGTTTCTTGGTTGTCCCATGCTTTAGGCATGACATTAAACAATAGTATGTCATCTGCATTAGGAAGGTGTTTAAAGTTATATCCACGATTGGTAGCCTCATTGACTAACTCATTATGTCTATAAGCCAAAGCATTAAGATTTCCTCTAAATCTAACTGTTTCAGGATGTTGTGAGTAACCCTTTTTATTATTAGTAATTACTGACCATATACATAATGTCTCTCTATGTTCTGCAAGTAGATGCTGTCTACATAGACGAGAAGGTGCTATACTATCCCAAACTCTCATACTAATTTAGACCTCTTACTTACTATTTTTGTTTCATTTACTGCATCTAATCTTTGTTCTATATTCATTGGAAGCTGACTCCGCTATCCATGTCTACTTGTACATCGTTTTCAAGTGAGTCTTCGTATTCCTCGTCTAGCTGTGCTTCCCTAATTGCGTTGTATTTTACTATAACTGCATCCTTTTGGGCTTCGTTGGTGCAGGCTTCTAAGTCTATTTGGAATTGTGTTTTAACCATACTTCTATATGGTAGTTTACACATATAAACTGTGGTAAATAAAAAGGGGGTGTAGGTCTAGTCTAGACTGTTTTGGTAAAAGTTGTGATTCTCTTTCCAAGCGTTTGCTATTGGTTCTGATATAGCTGCTTGTGCCTCTTTATCTACAGCACTTGCTTTCAGATTTCCATACGTTTCTAGGAATTTATAGTATGTATCAAGTTTCTCACTCTTATATTCTATTACTCCATTTGTTCCAAATCTTATCTCGTTTTGTCGTTTGATTTCTTCTGTGTCAAGTCCGTCATACAATATTACACATCCAAACTGTTTTTTGTACTGTTGGTTATGTGCGTTGCTATCACAAATTAATGATTTATTAATATCATCATTTGTGGCTGTCCATTTATCGTATGGGATTGCTTGTATTTCAGATGTGAACTTGTCAGCTAATGAGTATTGTTTTCCACCAAATACAAAGTTTTGGTATCCAACACTAGCCTCATATACAAATTTTTGAGATTTACATTCTTCTATTGCACGTACTATCTCTCCTAATTTGCCTTCATATTTGACGTTATTGACACTCCATAGTTGGAAGTCACTAATTTCAAATTCTCTGGCGGTTTGTATGTGTTGAGTTCTTTCATCCATTCCTTGACGGCATGTAGAAAGTTCCTTTAACAAATTCATTAATACTGAATCTGTAGCAGTTGCTATACCTCTATCGAGTTTATCCTCGATTTGTTGAATCTTTAATTCATTAGGGGATAGTTTTGCTTGCTCTATTGCAATTTCTGCTAATGCTTCTTCATTAAGTCTTTGAAGTTCTTGGTTGTATCTTTGTTCTGAAAGTACACTCTTGAACTCTTTCAAATCCTCAATGGTAAATACATCTCTTACTCCTTGCCATGTGCACTGATATTCTATCGCTAGCTCATCAAATGTACATGATTGTCCATGTGATATAAATGGAACTTGTACCACTGATTCTTCTGCTTGTGCTTGTGGTATTGCTACCATTCCTATAATGACTGCTGCCATTAATGTTGTTAGTATTTTTGTTTTCATAGTAATAACATTATGTTAAAATTAGTTTTAAACCTATCTATTATTATGCCATTTACTAAAACATTTAGGACATGATATTGTATTAGGGTACTTGTTTTCTAAGGATGATTTAGTGCAATTAGGGCATATCATTCTTCTTCATCCTCTTCCCATGTCTCTGGTGGTGTGAATGGTTGGTTTGGGGGATATGGGTCTAATGGAAATGGCTTAGTCATCGTGCTTCTCTATTGTTTCATCTTTTTCAAATTCTATTTTTGCTGCTCTTAGTGAATTTAATGATATTCTTACTACTAGGTCTTTAATGTGTAGGTTGTCTGCAAAGTCTATCATGGCATGCATCTTATGTATCATAGCTGCCTCATCTCTGTCTCCAAATATACCTATTACCGACTCAGTCATGCATTTGGCTAGGGATAGTTCTACTGCTTTGATGTCAAGTTGTTTATTATCCATGTTTAATATAAGCAGTTATAGGATAAAAAGTATTTAGCCAACACCAGATTCATGATGGCCTCTTTATTTCTCATGCATAAGATGTTAAGTGCCTCTGGTGGGCTTAGTATTACTTATTCACTATAGTATTTAAGTATTACTTTTATGGTATATTGTAGTACTATGACACCTGCATTTGTCTACGTTGGTGATTAGCTCACTTGTTACTAGTTCCCTTACTGCATATCTAATGGAACGAGGATTATAGTCTTTGAACTCTTTCTCTAGTTCCCCTGCTGTTCTTCCATTTTTGGCATCTGTTATACTCTTGTGAACCTTTTCATTCAAGTTTAATGGGATTGTCCTATCCACCTCTTGAACAAATTGTTTGTTCCTTCTAGATATGGCCAACTATTTTCTCCTGATATGCATCGAATGATAGCGTTGCCGTACCTATTGGTGTACCGCTGATTTGATTCTTTTGGTCACCGTATCCGCTGGTTCCTTCTACTAGGAACTCACAAAACGTACCAGTGTTGATGGCATGTGTTGGTCTTTTCCATACCTTTCCACTCTTAAAGTCCATTTGCATTGACTCTCCTGGTATGTATCTCTTTTGATGCAGGTGACCGCACATGAATACATCCATGTAGTTGTCTACCTTCATCTGTTGGAACATTCTTTCTGGTGTACCGCCACCACTTCCATGCATGGCCATTACTTCCCATTGGGCCAATGTTTTCTTTTTGTGTTTGACTTCCAATGCTATGTAGCATTTGGAACCTAGAAATTCTATATTATTTGGTGTACAAAATTGATTCTCCATGTATGCTCTATCTATTTCTTTGATTTTATATTCGTGATTACCATGCATCAGTCCGAATATCTTTGACTTTTCTTTATGTGCATCTATTAGTGGCTGCGTAAGTTCCTGCCACTGTTTTCTTTGATTGTCTATTGAATGTTCAACGCTTGTATCTGGGTTAAATCTTTTGTCATAGACAGTGATGGCATCAATTTGGTCTCCCATGAATATTGTATACCTGTCATCGTCTTTAGATATGGCTTTGACTCTTTCTTTATACAGGCCTTTGTTGAATCCTGCGTGTCCACAATGGATGTCACCTAAAGGTTCTAGGTGAAAAATATCATCCTTTTTCTCAAGATTGATTATAATTTTCTTGCTTATCATGTAGTTATTATGTAAATATACTATTAAAGCATATCTTTTCTGTTAACAACTCTGTTTTTGAATGGTTCATTACCTGTTAGTGGTAGTACATAGTATTTTACCATGGCAGTATCTGTTGTAGGGTTTGGGTCTGTTCTTGTTATCTTTACTCTCTTGCCTTTGATTTCTATTGTTTGGCCCAGTGCAGGTTTCATCCATGGGTCTCTAAAGATAGTACCTATTAGGATGTCATCTCTGTTGTATGGTTGTCCATCCCAGTAAAAATTGTAATTCATTCTGCAAACTCTCCACCTCTTACTTTGAATGTGAATCGTCTAAATTTGTTGTTGAACCATTTTAACCAGTTCTTTTCTGCTTCTGCTATGGTGCTCTCGTCACCTGATTCAAACTTGTAAAAGTATCCTATTGTATATTGTGTTGCAAATGATTTAATGTCATCTAGTTCCGCTGCTGATAGTACTTCTGCTACTACTGTAGGTGGGTTTGTTACGTTCTTTACGTTTATTAAATCTGCTATTAGTGCCTTGTCTGCCATGTCTCCATAATATTTTATCTTCTTGTCATTGGTTGACCCTGTCTCTCCAAGTACGCCTTTTACTGTAGTAAATTGATATAGAACCATACATTATTTACTCATGCTTGGTATTTATAACTTCTTAGCCTTTTGAGACATCTTCCATAGCATAATCAGTCGTAGTACATTCTCCTTTTTACGTCTGTTTAGACCTCTTGGGCCATCTAGGCTATGGTGACAGGCGTTACATAGGAATGAAAATCTATTTCTTGTATTTTTTACTATGGGTAATAGGTAGGTGTAATAGTCTAATCTATTGCCAAAGTCTGAGTGTATCTTTTCCCCTAGCTTGTATTTTAGGTGATGTACAGTGAATCCTGGCATAGGTTTCTTCATCTTCTTTAGACATACCTCGCACTCACCACCATATATTTGCCCTATCTCATATATGATAGAGTATACAGGTGCTAACAGTACTCTGACTTTTCTAGGGCCTTTTCGCATGAGTTCCTCTCGTCATTCTGTATTTTTAGTGCTGATTTCCACTCTGCTTCTGATATAAGGTCTTTTTTGAAAGCCCTGTTAATTTTTTTTAATGCCTTGTTACATTCCTCAATGGATACGTTCCAAGTTGTAATGTTTATTACGTGTTTTTCACAGTTATCACATGTAAGGTCTTCAAACATATGTTCTTTCCCACATGAAGTGCAAGCTCTAATGATGTCTTGTTGTTTAGAACATGATAATCGTTTGCATATTAAATTGACTGACCCATCTTTCATGTGCAGCCAAAGCATGCCGTTACATGGTTTTAATTTTGGCTGATTTGAGTCAACTCTATTGTAAATATTATCTACCATGTTAGTGCATTTGTTTTCTAATATTGGTTCTAGGGTGTAGAACCTATATTGGTTTAAATCTTCTAATTCGACCATTACAACCTATAATAGGTGTCCAACCTATTAAAGGGTGTCTATTGGGATTCGTTGTAGGCGTTTGTTCTGCATGTCAAACATCTGGTTTGATGTACATTGAACAATGCTACTTCTGGACATGTTGCACATTTCTGTGGAATCATTTGGTCGTGTAGTTCTCTTTCGATATATCCTACTCTTTCAAATGTTCTGATGAAATTGCTTTGTTTTGTACATGGACAGTATTTTGCATTGGTTTGTTTGTCTGCAAATTCGTCTTGTGTAATTTTCCAACAAAGTCCTTCGTCATGGGTGTCTTCTCCCATTACCTCAGTTTTGTGTTCACAATGTCCTTGGGCACATTTGATTTTTGTACCATTGGATGCGTATAATGTTTCTGCTGTTTTTGATTTTAGTTTGGTTGTCATGTACATATTACGTTAAAATAGTATAAAGGAATTACCACACAAACAATGGGGTGAAGATTAGGCTTTATACCTAGAGCCTCTCAACCATACCGCTGTACCTATAAGTTCTGTGAACTCTTGGTCTGCTCTTTTTATGGTCTTGTAGATTCCTTTGTCTACCCACTCTGCTACTACTTCTTCTCTGTTTACTGTACCATCTTCGTCTTTGAGACTTGCGATGATGTCAAGTTTTGTCTTGTCTTTGTCATCACTCTCAGACATGAAGGTCATTTGTACACCTGCACTCTCTACCTGTATGCCAGGGAATGTGTTCATGGCTCCTACCTTTAGCTTCATGATTGCCTCTACGTCATCCGTATCTGCCTCTGCTTTTTGGAATAGTTTGGCCCTTGCTGTTACCAGTCTGGCCAGTCCGTCAAGTTCCCTTGGTGTGATTGGTTTAAAGTTCTTATCACTACCTAACTCTTTTCTTACTTTCAAGTAAAAGTCCAATATCATCTTCTTTGCTTCCTCTGATATGTTTGGGTTAAACTTGTCACAATACTTTATGTATTGCATTAGTTCTATCTCTTTCAATAGTGCTGGTATTCCTGATTGTGCTGTGATTGAACCCATACCCAAGTTCTTTCTGGCTATCTCTTCTTCTAGTATGTCATTGGTTTTCACTGAACATATGATTACATCGAATCTAGATAACAGTGTATCTTTAAAGTCGATGTTTTCTAATGCTCCATGTGACTCATCCCATTTACCAAATTTAGGGTTTGCTGCAGCTATGATACTTACCAATGATGGTAGTGTCAAGTCTGTACCTGCTACTGTCTTGGTTACTAGTTGGTTTTCCATTGATGAGTTTAGTGAGTCAATGTTCTCTATGCTCATTTTATCCAGTTCATCCAGTGCCAAGTGGCCGTTAGGTGACAGCATTACTAGTGGCCCACCTGCTGCTTCCATGGTTCCAGTGTCCATCTTTACCATACCTATACCAAGTCCTGCTGCTGTTGCACTGTCTGCTAGAATAAATCTGCTTCTTTCAATGATGTTAGGTATTGCCTTGATTAGTTCAGACTTTCCCTGCCCAGCATTTCCAACTTCCAATACGTGTATGTGCTGTCTTCTTATTGCACTTTTTGCACCCTTTGCAAAAGAGTACATGATTGCTTCTTTCTGCAATAGTTTTCCCTCTATGGCTGGTGCAAATGATTTCAATAGTGATGTGAACCCATCTTCTGTTTGTATGGCATCTCTAATCTCATGTGCTCTTATCTCGGTCATAGGTACACTTTCGACTTCTTGTATTTCGTGTACATACTTTGCAAACACATATTGTTTGTGCTCTTGTTTTCCATTAGATAGGTCTATGTCTGTTAGGAATGTTCCTGCTATTCTGATTCTCTTACCTATCCATGTAGAGAACACATTGTCTCCTACTACCTTTACTGATATGTCCAATGGTTTGTGCATAGAGTCTGTACTGAGGTCTTGTACTTTGATAGTTTGTACATAGTCTGTTACAGTTCCATC